>Ga0302252_1000648_pt1 | contig 27388 bp, 29 predicted proteins | sample AAG_RA_Leu_MG_FD_193511 | JGI IMG/M metagenome (GOLD analysis project Ga0302252, IMG submission 193511) | Enriched activated sludge microbial communities from anaerobic digester in WTTP, New Holstein, Wisconsin, United States - AAG_RA_Leu | ecosystem: Engineered > Bioreactor > Anaerobic >... | reverse complement strand
GCCATTGCCCCGCTCGCTGCCGCGAGGAACCCGATGGCCGCTAACAAAATAAACAGTCTTTTCATTTGTACCTCCTTCTACGTTAAGTTCTGACAATAATGTATTTCTTGTCGGACAAAGTTGCAAGATATAAAATCAATTTACAGATAATCCAATTTTACAAAGCATTTTACTGTTATTCATAGTATAACAATAACTGTTTTCTGTAATAAAGTCAATTGTAAAAATTACAGTAAGCCCTTGTGTATGGAACCGTTGCTTCTGCATAGTATAATTATATGCCACAATTATATAAATTATGTCAAGTAAATTAATGAGTTCTATTGATAGTATGATATTATTCTTTAAGGATAGTCTCTATAAATTTTTCTTCACTAAGAATTTTTATTCCCAGCCTCGTTGCCTTGGCCAGCTTTGAGCCCGCCTCTTCTCCAGCGACGAGGTGGGTGACCTTTTGGCTGATGGCATTCGTCGTTTTTCCTCCCAGGTCCTCTATTCTTTGACGCGCCTCGTCCCTGGACATGCTCTTTAATGAGCCGGTAAAGAGGAAGAGGGTCCCGTCGAGCTTACCTTTGCCCGTTGGTTCGTATTCAATGGTAACACCGCCCGCCAGTATCCTGTCGATAGTCTCCCTGTTCTTGATGTCTTTGAAAAATGATATGATGCTGCTTGCAGCTTCAGGGCCCACCTCGGGGATCCCGAGAAGGGCCTCTACGTCTGTTTCGATCAATTCATGAATGTTTCCGAAACGTTCAGCGAGGAGACCCGCAATATGTTCTCCCACATGCCGGATGCCGAGGCCGTAGATGAACCTGCGAAAGGAACGTCTGCGCGAGGCTTCGATGGCATTGATGATATTTTGGGCGGATCTGTCTGCCATCCTTTCGAGCCCGACGAGATCCTTTGTCTTCAGGTAGTAGAGGTCAGAGACGTCCCTGATGACCTTTTTGTCGACGAGCTGCTCGACGAGCTTTGTGCCGAGCCCGTCGATGTCCATCGTCCTCTTTGACGCGAAATGCTCTATGCTGCCTTTGATCTGCGCGGGACAGTTGATGTTGACGCACCGCCTGATCGCCTCACCTGGCGGGCGCACGACGTCCTCGCCGCAGACCGGGCACCGCCCGGGCATGGAGAAGGGTTTCTCATGGCCGCTCCGCTTTTCTTTCACCACCCTTACGACCTCGGGGATCACGTCGCCTGCCCGGGATACCATTACCGTATCGCCTATCATGATATCTTTCCGCTGTATCTCGTCCTCATTGTGGAGCGTCGCCCGTGAGACCTCGACGCCGCCGATCAGGACGGGCTTCAGGATCGCTACAGGGGTCAGGGCTCCTGTCCTCCCCACGCTAACCTCGATGGCTTCAACTGAGGTGAGTTCCTCTTGGGCCTCAAACTTGAAGGCGATCGCCCACCTCGGCGATCTTGACACGGTCCCCAACAGCTCCTGGTAATCCAGCCTGTTCACTTTTATGACAGTGCCATCGATCTCGTAGGGGATCTCATCCCTTATGTGCTTTATGTATTTATAATAGTCAATAATATCATCTATATGTATACATAACTTTATAAAAGGGTTTATGCGAAATCCCCATATCTTTAAATTATCAAGGAATTCCATGTGTGTTTCAAGGCGGATACCCGAGACCCGTCCCGGGGCGTAGCAGAATATGTTCAGCTTCCTCCCCGCCGTTATCTTCGGGTCGAGCTGTCTCATGGACCCGCTTGCTGCGTTCCTGGGGTTTGCGAAGAGCGGCTCCCCGGTCTCTTCACGCCTTTTGTTCAGCGCCTGGAATTCCTTCCTGCCCATGTAGACCTCGCCACGTACCTCGAGGTGTTCAGGCAGCGGGATGTCAGACGTCTGAATGAGCCTCATGGGGATGGATTGTATAGTCCTGAGATTTTGCGTAATGTCTTCGCCGACAAACCCGTCGCCGCGCGTTGATCCTTGCTTGAATTCTCCGTTGACGTAGACGAGCTCCACCGCCAGTCCGTCGATCTTTACCTCCATCACGTAGTCCACGTCCCCGGTGTTAAGGATCTTTTTTACGCGCCTGTCAAAATCTATGACCTCTTCGACGGCCATAGCGTTTGCGAGGCTCAGCATGGGGACGGCATGGGAGATGGTATTGAATCCCTCGAGCGGCTGGGCACCCACCCTTTGTGTGGGCGAATTGGGAGAGATGAGACCAGGATGCCGGCCTTCGAGCCCTTGCAGCTCACTCATGAGAACGTCGTACTCGCCGTCGGAGATGACAGGGTCGTCAAGGACATAGTAGCGGTGGTTGTGATATTCTATCTCCCGCCTGAGCTCCTCTATCCTTTTTTTGGCCTTTTCCCTGTCCATTGTTCCCCTGGTCCTAACCTTGACCTCACCTTGGTTTACGATCAGTATCGCATAGTTGGCAGAATAATTGTAGAGAAAACGAGCCCGCAGAGATCGCAGAGAAGGAATATCTTCTTATCCTGATATGAGAGACTACCCATATCAGGATAAACCCTCAACGCCTTCGGCGTAGGGGGTTATTGTGCTTCTGTCTTTCTCTGCGGGCCCTGCGAGAGATAAGGCTTTTTAGAGAAGTTCGCCGGGTTTTGGTTCTTCCCCTTTTGTATCATTTGTGACGGCGGTTTCAGATGCGCCTGGAGGTTCTTCGGGATGGACCTTCTCTCTGGGCTGCCTCTTTTTTTGCTCGTGGCGTACTTCAGGGAACGGCTCCTGTTTTTCTTCGACAGGCAAAGATTCTTCGGCAGGCGCCGGTTGTTCTGCAATTGCTGAATCCGCCATGACGGCAGCTCCCCCCCTATCCATTGCGCAGGCGCCGTTAAAGACCGCCCCGCTCTCGATCATAATATACGGGGCCTTTATATCTCCCGTATGAGTTGAGGTCTCTCTTAAGACGACCTGCTCTTCGGCAAGTACGTCTCCCGTGATCTCTCCGTGGGAAACCAAAGTTTTTGTATTGATCGTTGCCGTGACCTTTGCGGTAGGGCCAACGACCAGGAGCCCTTCGGAGAAGATCTCCCCCTCGAAGATGCCCTTCAGCATCACAGAGGTCTTGAACCTGATGGTCCCTCTTATCTCGAGATCGTCGGCTATAACGGTGACGATCTTTTCTTCTGCCGGTTCGTTAATGATCGGTATTCCATTCCCCATCACTCCCTCCTTTTTGTGGGCTTACAGATGTGGTGAGTTCTTATCGCTACTTTACCGTTATGTCCTTTGCCCTCATTGCGCATGAGCCATTGAACACAGCGCCGTTCTCGATAATAATGTTCGGGGTGGTGACATCGCCGTTATGCAGAGAAGTATTTTTGAGGGTAACCTGGTCGGTTGCTGTGACATTGCCGGTAATCTCGCCGTGGGAAACCAGGGTTTTTGTGCTGATAGTGGCGGTGACCTTTGCGGTAGGGCCAACGACCAGGAGCCCTTCGGAGAAGATCTCCCCCTCGAAGATGCCCTTCAGCATCACGGAGGTCTTGAACTTGATGGTCCCTCTTATCTCGAGATCGTCGGCAACCACAGTGGTAATGTCCTTTTCCTCATATTCCGAACTGCTCGTTTTCTTTTCCGGTATCATAATTCTTCTCCTTTTTTATTTTTATAATGTGCGATTTAAGTTATGCCTATGCATATTTTATTCTACTTACAGAAACTTGCAAGATATTTTTTTCACTTTTCATCATCGATGCACGAAAAGAATGCAAAAGAAATGCCATTCAAGAACACCCGTAAGGCGCAAGACAGCTCACAGCTATCAGCTATCAGCTTTCAGCCAAGAGCAGGCTAACGCTAAAGAGAAGTAAACTCTGGTTCTCCTCAACCTGATTCTTCTTGCTGTTAGCTGAGTGCTGACAGCTGATCGCTGCGTTGGGTGTTTGTATTTTGACTATCGTGGCCATAAACATGACATTACGAGGTTGACTTTTGTGAAAGTGGTTAAAAGATAGAGATTGCCTTGAAGAGCTTCTTGACCTTGTTCTCTGAAGGCTCGGCGGGCTCCCCCGCCTCTGCCTGTTCAGGCAGGACGTCCTGCGGCCTTTGCATCGAGGAGCGCCCAACGAAAAAGGCGCCTTCGGAGATGATCAGCTTGAAGGTCTGTATATCGCCCTGCACCTTGCCGTCGGGATTTATCTCAATGGTCTCCAGGGCGTTGATGTTTCCTTCAATATTGCCGTCAACCATTATCTCGCGGGCCGCCACATCCCCTTTGATATCGCCGGTCTTTCCGATGATAAGGCCGTCTGCCCTGATAGTGCCTTCAAAGTTCCCGTCGATCCTGACGATCCCATCTGTGGAGAGCTCGCCCTTTATTGTTACATCTTTGCTTATGAATGTTTCCAGCGATGAGTTTTTTTTGTGGAACATTATCGCATCTCTTTCAGATAAAGGCTTGGGTCTATCTGTTTGCCGTTCTTCCATACTTCGTAGTGAAGGTGCGGTCCCGTTGTTATTCCCGTGGAGCCCGAGCTTGCGATGAGTTCTCCTTTTTTTATCTTCTGACCGACAGAAACATGGTTTTTCCTGTTATGGGCGTAAGCGGTGCTGAAGCCATGGCCGTGCTCCACAACAATAATGTAGCCGCTGTCGTTTGTCCAGCCCGAGAAGCTGACTATCCCGGGGGCCGTGGCGTGTATCGGCGTGCCGGCGGGCGCCCGTATGTCGATCCCCGTATGCATGTTCTTTTCGCCCGTCACCGGGTGTATCCTTTCCCCGAAATGCGAGCTTACAGGACCATTAACAGGCCACCCTGATGGTGTTGCAAGGTAAAGGTCTTTTTGCTCAGAGATATATTTTCTGATGGAATAGACGGACTGAACGGTTTCGTTGATCTGTTTCTTCAGGGACTCGATATCGGGCGATCCTGTATCCTTAAAATCGACAGACTTGAGGATGGTGTTCCTCGATTTCAGGGAGAGGAGCCTTGTGAGCTCTGTATCGGCCTTTTTCAACGATGAGATGGTCGCTTTCAGGTCATCAAATTCTTTCGCGAGGTAGGAAAGCTTTTTTTTCATTGCATAATATTCGATAGTGTCGACGCCGATAGATGTTAAATAGCCCGCCCCTGTCAGGCAGAGGAAGCCGCAGGCCAGAAGCGTCACGAAAGATACCTTGACCCGGAAAGGCTGAGACTTCGAGTGGGGAACTATAAGAATGGTAATCGGGGTCAGGCATCTTTTCAGGAAGGGTTTTAAATTGCGCATCTAAAATCCTTTAGATAACGGAAAATATATAATGGACAAATTATATTTTCAAGTATTATGATAATCTTTTGCAATAATAATATCCATGGAACGATTTTTGCTTACTAAAAGAGAGAAATATATTTATAATAATATCATATCGGGGATGAAGAATAGTATGAAAAAGATATGGATCGCTTTTGTTGTCCTTGCACTCCACGTTCCGTTGAACATTTATGGCGGGGAGATAGAGGTGAAAAGGGACAAAGAGACGACAACGTACGCGATCGGTTCGTCCCAGGAAAAAAAGGATGGGATCACAGAAGAAGAAAAGGACAAGGAAAAGGCCTGGGACATGCTGAAGAATTCGAACATCATTATCGACAAAAGAAAAAAATAGCAAAGAGGCAGGATGGAAAAGGGCAGGATAATCATTGTAGAAGATGAAGAAGATATACTCATGATGCTGAGCGAATTCCTGAAGGGCAACGGCTATACCGTAGACCCCTTCAATGACAGCAAGAAGGCCCTCATTGCCCTGAAGAACAACAATTATCAGATCATGATCACCGACCTGATGATGCCGAAGATAGACGGCCTTCAGCTGATAAATTTTATCCAGAAGGAATACCTCGATACCCTGGGGATTGTCATAACCGGCTACGGGAGCCTTGAAACGGCTATCGGAGTGATGAGGTGCGGGGCCTTTGACTACATACTGAAGCCCTTCAAGTTCGAGGAGGTGCTCGCGACGGTAGATTCGGCGATGTACTATTTCAACCTCATCAAGGCGGATAATATCCCCAAGGGGCTGCGGCTGAAATCCAACCTGCTGAGGAGGTACGCCGAGAACAAGATCGTGCGCGAAAACACGATACTGAGAAGCTGCCTCAAGGATAAGTATAAGTTTGAAAATATTATTGGAAACAGCTTCCCCATGCAGAAGGTGTTCGAGCTCATAGAGAAAGTGGCAGACACGAACGCCACCGCCCTTGTTACGGGGGAAAGCGGCGTGGGGAAGGAGCTTGTTGCGAGGGCGATCCATTTCAACTCATCCCGACGGGACAGCCCCCTTGTCGTGGTAAACTGCGGCGCCATACCCGAGACGCTGCTCGAGAGCGAGCTCTTTGGATATGAAAAAGGGGCCTTTACGGGTGCTGCCAATACCAGGTTGGGAAGATTCGAGATCGCGAACGGCGGCTCTATCTTTCTCGACGAGATAGGCGATATGAGCGTAAACCTGCAGGTAAAGCTTCTCCGCGTTCTCCAGGAGAGGTCCTTTGAGCGCATCGGAGGGTCGAAGACGATAACGGTGGACCTGAGGATAATCGCTGCCACGAACCGGTCGCTTGAAGACCTCGTGAAACAGGGGAAATTCCGCGAAGACCTTTACTACCGGCTCAATGTAGTGCCCATCCACATACCGCCGCTCAGGGAGAGAAGGCAGGACATACCGTTGTTGCTGAACTACTTTCTCGAGCAGTCGAACCGCCTGAACAATGCCAATATCGAAGGTTTTACAGAAGAGGCGATCAGGGCGCTTCTTGACTACCAATATCCCGGCAACGTGAGGGAGCTGCAGAACATTGTTGAGAGGATGGCGGTTTTGAAGAGAAGCGGCTATATCGACCTCGAAGATCTGCCTGAAAAACTTTACGCTGCTGAAAGCATAGAAGAAGCAGCGCCACTCAATATGGAAAGAGGGTACGACACCCTTGTCTCAGAGTTCGAAAAGACCCTGATCTCGAAGGCGCTCCAGGAGACGCAGGGCGTGAAAAGCAAGGCCGCCCAGGTATTAAGCATCAACAGGACCACGTTGATCGAGAAGATGAAGCGCCTCGGCATCGACTGACACCCCGTATGTCAAATTAATGACAACTTACAGAGAATAACCAATAACCAAACATCAATCACCAATAAATACCCAATGACCAATGACCGAATACCCAAACAAGGAGCAATGCCGGTAAGTCTCTGTTTGGTTATTGGTTATTAATTGGAGCTTGGTTATTATATTCTTTATAGTATCTAATTGTTTTTCGCCTTGCAGCTTTGGTATACATCTTGCATTTTAAAAGGCATGTCTGCTCCTGATGTGAAACTTCTGGAAAATGCCTTTAACGAATTTTCAAGGGCCTCTGATTCAATAATCAGCTATTACGGAATGCTGGAAAGCAGGATAGCCCAGCTTACAAAAGAGGTGGAGGCAAAGAACGCTGAGCTCGAGAGGGCGGGCGAGTACCTTAATAACATCCTGAATTCATTGCCTGTGGGCGTTGTAGTCCTCGACAGGAGGTCGGTTGCGTTCCAGAACAGGAATGCGGCAAAACTGACCGCCGGGGGCATCGTTCCGCACCTCAATGTGAATGGGGAGAAGACCGGCGAGATCAAAAACGGCAAGGAATGCTTCAGGTGGAGAAAAGAGAGATTGACCAATGGCTTTGAGGGCAAAGAGGTCATTGTCATCGAAGATGTAACGGAAGTCGAAAAGATGAAAGAGAGGAGCGAGAGGGACGAACGCCTGAGGGCAATGGGGGAGATGGCGGCGAGGATCGCCCATGAGATCAAGAACCCCCTGGGAAGCATGGAGCTGTTCCTGTCGATGATACAGGGAGGCAGGCTGCGGTCAAAAGAGAAGAAGTATGTTGACTATGTCCTCTTTGGCTTGAAAACGATCGACAGGATCATCAACAATATACTCTCCTACACGCGGCCCAAAACGCTTGTCCTCAAGGAAGAGGAGCTTTTTCAGATCGTCAGCGATACCCTCGATTTTATGAGCGTTTCCATTATGGGCAGGGAGATAGATGTCGAATTCAACGCCGCTTACCAGGGGCCGTCATTCTTTGACCCCGACCTGATAAAGCTTGTCATTATGAACCTTATCAGCAACGCGATAGATGCCGTCGGCGAGAAAGGGGCTATCAGGATAGAGGTCCGTGAAGAAAGAAGCTATGTGCTGCTTGTTGTCAGCGACAACGGCGTCGGGATGTCGGAGGATGTGAGGCGCAATATCTTCAACCCTTTCTTCACAATGAAGGATAAAGGGGTCGGGCTCGGATTGTTCATCGTATACAATATCGTTCAGGCGCACGGTGGTTTCATCGAGGTGGAATCTTCGGCGGGGTCCGGTTCGTCCTTTTTTATGTATATTCCAAAGGATAGAAAATGAAGACAAATGTACTGGTTGTAGATGATGATGACCATATGAGGATTGCGCTGAAAGAATCCCTGACGCAGGCCGGGTTCAGCGTCTCCCTCGTCGATGACGGGATGAAGGCTGTGTCGGAGATCAACAAACAGGCCTATGACCTTGTTATCACCGATGTAAAGATGCCGCGCCTGGGCGGCATTGACCTTCTTAAACATATCAAGGAAGAATCGCCCCTTCTTCCCGTTATCCTTATTACCGGATATGGGACGATACAGGATGCCGTTACGGTTATGAAAGAGGGCGCTTTCGATTATATTCAGAAGCCCTTTAACACGGATACCCTGTACAGCGTGCTGAAACGGGCGCTCGGCGTCAGCAACGGGAAGATCATCTGCGCATCGAGGGCCATGAGGGAGGTTTTGCAAAAGGCCGAAAGGGTTGCCAAATCGGACGCCACTGTTCTGGTGCTCGGCGAGAGCGGCGTCGGCAAAGAGCTTGTCTCCCGCTTTATCCACGAGAACAGCGCGCGGACCGATAAGCCGTTCGTGCCCGTTAACTGCGCTGCCCTGCCGGAGAACCTTCTTGAAAGCGAGCTGTTCGGATATGAAAAAGGCGCTTTTACAGGGGCATTGTCAAGGAAGCCGGGAAAATTTGAGATCGCAGAAAGGGGCACGATCCTCCTTGACGAGGTCACCGAAATGGATTTCCGGCTCCAGGCAAAGCTTTTGCGTGCCCTGCAGGAGAAGGAGATAGAGGTAGTGGGGTCGAAATACCCGAAAAAGGTTGATGTCCGCGTGATCGCAACGACAAACAAAAATATAGAGGCCCTGGTAAGGGACGGCAAGTTCAGGGAAGACCTCTATTACAGGCTCAACGTGTTCCCTGTGCTGGTGCCGCCGCTTCGGGACCGGAAAGAAGATATTCCGCCGCTGGTTGCGTACCTTTTGAAGAAGCACTCCATGGGCATGGACGTCGGCATCAGCGAAGATGCGATAGGGTTTCTTGCGGAGAAACAATGGAAAGGGAATGTGAGAGAGCTGGAGAACACAATCGCGAGGGCGTGCATATTGTCGAATAGCTCTGTTATAAAGCTGAACCACTTAAAAGACCTTGAGTGTTCCAACGGCGCGGCGCTGGGGTCCGTCAAGGAGATGGAGACAAAGCTGATCCTTGACGCCTTGAAGTCGGTAGGGGGAAACAGGACCAAGGCGGCGGGCATCCTCGGCATTACCGTGAGAACGTTGAGAAACAAGATCCATGAGTACAGGTCAATGGGATACGAGATCCCTGCGAGGGGGTATTGATGACAACGATGAATCTTATTGAAAAGGCCCTTAATATACGCGCATTCTACCATAGGGTAATAGCCGGGAACCTGGCGAACGTAGACACTCCCGGCTATAAAGAGAAGGACATTGACTTCAAGGCCGAGCTCGGGAGAAAGATGAGCGGCGTCGGCAGCATAGAGGTCAGGGAGAGGGCTGAGTGTGATGGCATAGGCACGATCGACGGGAACACGGTGAACATGGAGAACCAGATGGTGAAGCTTACCGAGAACCAGCTCATGTTCCATTCGCTGGTCCAGGTCGCGACAAAGAAATTTTCTTTAATGAAATATCTCATAAGCGAGGGAAGGAGATAGCATGGGAATGCTGGATATTATGAAGATCAGCGCCTCCGCCTTAAAGTCGCAGCGGACGAGGATGGAGGTAATAGCCACGAACCTGTCGAATATACACAGCACGAGGACCGAGGATGGAGGCCCCTACAAAAAGAAAGAGGTGGTCTTCGGCACGGCAGACGTGTCCGACGACAAGGAGTTCAGCGGCCTGCTGTCGAGGAGGGTTGAGGGCGTCAGGGTGGAGGAGGTCGCGGAAAGCGAGAAGTCCTTTGAAAAGGTTTTTGATCCAGGCCACCCCGATGCCGATAGCGAAGGGTATGTTACGTTCCCGAATGTAAACCTTATGGAAGAGATGGCAGACATGGTTTCTGCCACAAGGGCTTATGAGGCGAACGTTAACGTCATGAACACAACAAAGGCGATGTTTTTAAAATCGCTGGATATCGGAAAATAGGGGGCGCTTTATGAAGATAGACAGCGTTACGCTGAGTCGTTTTCCAGAGGCGGCAAAGATACAGAGCAGCGAACAGGGCAAGGTATCTTTCAGCGATGTTCTCAAAGAGTCTATTCAAAAGGTCACAGAGCTGGAAAAGGAAGCAGATAAGGAAGTGGAAAAGCTGGCGAAGATGGAAAGCCAGGACATCCACAATACAATGATTGCCATGGAAAAGGCTGACATGACATTCCAGATGATGATGCAGATCAGGAACAAGATCATAAGCGCTTATGAAGAGATTATGAGGATGCAGGTATAGTCATGGGATCCATGGATGGCATTTTCAATGGCTTCAGGAACTACCTGAGAACGACGCCGAAGAACAAGCTCTACATACACCTTTTTGTCCTTGTCACAATTGTAGGGGGATCTATTATCGGCCTCTCCTTCATACAGAAAGAGAGCTACAGCACGCTTTTTTCAGGGCTTTCCACCGAGGATGCGTCGATGATCGTCTCGAGGCTGAAAGAGCTGAAGGTCCCATACAAGCTGGGCGTGGGAGGTACGTCGGTTCACGTGCCCAAAGAAAAGGTTCATGATGTGAGGCTTTTGCTGGCGGGGCAGAACTCTCTTCCCGGGAGCGGAGGCATGGGGTTCGAGCTTTTTGATAAAACGAATTACGGCATGACGGAGTTCATGCAGAATATCAATTATAAAAGGGCGGTGCAGGGCGAGCTGTCGAGGACCATCAACCAGATGCCGGAGGTCAAGGCATCCCGCGTGCATATTGCCATACCGGAGAAATCGCTCTTTGCCGATCGCGAGAGGGAGGTCACTGCCTCTGTGTTCTTGAAGCTGAAACAGGGAAGGAACCTTGCAAAGGAACAGGTCGCAGGGGTTGTCCATCTTGTCGCAGGCAGCATCGAAGGCTTAAGGCCGGAGAATATCACCGTCGTTGATTCTTTCGGCAAGATCCTCTACAAAAATAGCAGTGCCGGTTCGTCGATCGCCCTGTCAGGGCAGCATTTCGAGCTGCAGAAAAACGTTGAAAGGACGATCGAGGAATCTGTCCAGTCGATGCTCGACAAATTCATACAATCGAGCAGGTCTATTGTGAGGGCAAGCGTTGAGCTCAACCTGAGAAAAGTTGAAAAGGTTGAAGAGGAGTACCTGCCGAACAAGGCTGTCGTGGCGAGCGAAAGGAAAAGTAAAGAGAAGACCGTCAACAGAAGCGAAGGAAGGATAGGCGGAGGCGTGCCAGGGGTGGCATCAAACGTCCCGAACATCGGAAAGAAAGGCGATGCCAAAGCGGATAGCCAAAGCGGCCGTTCCAACGAATCAGAGCGGGAAGAGGCGCAGACATCCTACGAGGTAAGCAAGACCGTAAGCAAGATCATAGAGCCTTACGGAGACATCAGGAAGATATCCCTCGCGATCGTTGTCGATGGGAAATACGAGAAGGTGAAGGGACAGAAGGGGGAAGAGCTGAAGTATGTCCCGAGGTCGCAGAAAGAGATCGACAATATCAAAAACGTCATTGCCCGGGCAGTAGGGTATAACGAAGGAAGGGGGGACAAGATCGAAGTCCTCAATGTCCCCTTCGAAACTGAAAGTTTTGCCGACGAAAGGGCGCTCATAGAAAAGGCCGAGAGAAAGGACCTTATCATGAGCGTCAGCAAATATGTCGTCTACCTGATCATGCTAGTGGCGATATTCCTGTTTGTGGTCAAGCCCTTTCTCGGGATCCTAAAGAGGAGGGAAGAGACGCTGCCGCTCCAGCAGATACGGGATGTATACGTGAAGAACAGCAATGCCGCAGGGACAGAGGCCATCGAGGACAAGGCAACAGCCGCCCTGGCGAACGTTATGAAGGATAAGGCGCTTGTCGGCTCGATCATCAGGGAATGGGTGAAGGAAGGAACGTGATGGAACCGGAAGAGATGCCAGGCATAAGAAAGGCGGCTATTATGCTGCTGACCCTTGATGAGGAGATGACCAAGGAGATCATCAAAGAGCTTGATGAAACGGAGATAGAAGCCATCGGGCACGAGATCGCGAAGCTAAGGCTGATCCCTGATACTGTTGTGACGAAGGTCCACGAGGAGTTCATGTCGAAACTGAGCAGGAGAAACAAGCAGGTTGTCGGCGGGGAACAGAGATTCAAGACGATCATCAAAAAAAGCTTCGGCGATGACAAGGCGGAAGAATTTATCGGCAGCATGGAGACAAAAAAGGGAGCGCCGGGAGAATTTTTAAGGAGATGCGACCCGAGGATACTGGCAAATGTGCTGAGAGGAGAGCACGCCCAGACAATTGCCCTGGTACTTTCCACGCTGGGGTCCAAGAAGGCCGGCGATGCCATCATGTCCCTCCCCGACAATATACAGACAGATGTGATGATGAGAATGGCGTTTCTCGAGAAGGTGGACAACGATGTCCTGGCGGAGGTCGAGAACGTCATTAAGGAACAGCTGGAGACCGTGAGCAATGCCGAGGGACGGCAGCTCGGCGGAGTGGAGGCGGTAGCAAGCATACTGAACCAGATGGACAGGACCGTTGAAAGCGAACTTCTGGGAAAGCTGGAGGAGCTCAACCCGGAGCTTACTGAAAGGATCAGGCAACTGATGTTTACCTTCGAAGACCTTCAGAAGGTCGATGACAAGGGCATCCAGGTGCTCCTCAAAGAGGTTACTTCGGAAGACATCGGAATAGCCCTCAAAGGCTCTTCCGACGCGATGAAGGAAAAGATCTTTGCGAACATGTCCGAACGCGCCGCAGCGATGTTGAAGGAAGACCTTGAGGCCATGGGGCCGGTGCGCTTATCTGATGTCGAAAAGGCACAGGTCAGGATCGCAATGGTTGCGAAGAAGCTCGAGGGCGAAGGGAAGGTATTCCTTTCCGGCGGAAAAGAGCAGTTTGTATAATAGAAGATGACGTGAGCCCCATAAAAATAGTTTATAGACCGTTCTCGGGCGAGAGGAGGAGGCTCCGGCAGCTTTGCTGCTGGAGGGGGCGACGTGAGCCCCATAAAAATGAAACCGTACGTATTGTATGACCTTGAGAGGGAAGTAGAGGGCGAGCAGTCCGAGTTTGTCGGGTTTTTCGACGCATCACCGGAAGATCCGGGCAGGCGCGTACAAAGAGACATTGAAGATGAAGCGAGGAAGGTCTTTGAGGACGCCTTTGCGCAAGGTGAAAAGGCCGGTTATGAGGTGGGAATGAAGAAGGTCGACCCTCTTGTCAGGAGGATCAACAGCTACATAGCCGGGCTCACTTCTTTCAGGGACGAACTGGTAAAAAAAAGTGAAAAATTATCGGTGGAGCTGGCGCTGACCTTCGCAGAGGCGATCGTGCTGAAAGAGTGTGAGGAGAGGAGAGAGATCGTCATGGAAATGGCGAGGAGGGCTATGGAGCTTTGCGAAGATAAAAGCCAGATCCTGATAAAGATCAGGGCTGAAGATGCACGGCATATAGCTGAGACGAACATCGGCTCTTTGAAGGTTGTTCACGACGATACCCTTAAGGAGCCTGGTTTTATTATAGAAACGGCGTTTGGCGATATTGACGGCAGGATCTCAACGCAAATCGAAGAATTAAAGAAAGAATTCCTGAATGGACGCTTTTAATACAGAAAGGGCCCTCGCTGCTAAAAGTGTCATCCATGGGATCTATCCGTACAGGATTTACGGAAGGGTCAACCAGGTTGTGGGCCTTGTCATAGAGGGCAGGGGCCCCATATCTTCTGTAGGCGATTCAGCGCTTATATTCCCCATTGATGGTACTCCGCCGATTGACGCAGAGGTCGTCGGGTTCAAGGACGGAAAGACATTATTGATGCCCCTTGGAGATCTCCGCGGCATAGGGATAGGCTCCAGGATACTTTCAAAAAGGCACACCGTAAAGGCATCGGTCGGCGACGGGCTCCTCGGCAGGGTAATAGACGGGCTTGGCAACCCGATGGACGGCAAGGGCCCGGTAATGTATGAGGAACAGATTCCGGTATACAGGAAAACGGTAAACCCAATGAAGAAGAAAAGGATCACGGCGCCGCTTGACCTTGGCATCCGGAGCATCAACGGGCTTCTCACCTGCGGCAGAGGGCAGAGAATAGGCATATTCGCCGGATCGGGCGTCGGCAAGAGCGTACTCCTGGGGATGATAGCGCGCCATACCGAGGCGCAGGTGAACGTCATCGGGCTTATAGGAGAGCGCGGCAGAGAGGTGCGGGAATTTATCGAGAGAGACCTGGGCGACGGCATTAAAAATTCCATTGTCGTTGTGGCGACCTCGGACCAGCCGCCGCTTATCAGGGTAAGAGGGGCCTTTCTTACAATAGCGATCGCGGAGTATTTTCGAGACAGGGGCATGGACGTCCTCCTGCTCATGGATTCCCTTACCAGGTTTGGCATGGCACAGCGGGAGATCGGCCTGGCGATTGGAGAACCTCCTACGTCGAAAGGCTATACGCCGAGCGTCTTTTCTTTATTGACGAAACTTCTTGAGAGGGCCGGGAACGGGGAAGGCGAGGGGAGCATGACCGGCATCTATACGGTGCTTGTTGAAGGAGATGACCTTGATGACCCCATCGCTGATGCTTCAAGGGCGATCCTTGACGGGCACATCGTTCTTTCCCGCAGGCTGACCGATATGAACCAATATCCGCCGGTCGATGTTTTAAGGAGCATAAGCAGGGTGATGAAAGACATCGTATCAAAGGACCAGGTAGAATATTCGAGCAGGATCGTAGAGGTCCTGTCTGAATATGAAAGGGCTGAGGACCTGATCAATATCGGGGCATATATACCGGGAAACAACAAGAAGATCGATTATGCCATGTCCATGATCGACCGCGTAAGAACCTTTCTGGCCCAAAATGTCGATGAGAAGGTTACCCTCGAGGAGACCCTGAACAGCATGAAGATACTCTTCTATGTGTGAGGTTGAGAGCCAGTGCACATTAACCCCGGATTTTCCAAAAGGATGGGCATCGGCGTCGGACTTTCCACGCAAACACGCTCATTCCGCTCCTGCGGCTGCACTCGCTCGCGTTCGGCTTCGGAACTTTTGCCTAACGGCAAAAGACCGAGCTTCCTTGCCTCACGACGGTTTGCTAAGGAAAGCCCGACGCTGATGCCCTCATTACCAGCATCCAGCATCAAGTATCCAGCATCGAGCATCAGGGTTAATGTATGCTGAAAAACAAGATCGATAAGATCATTGAGCTGAAGGAGACGATGATCCGGAATAAAGAGAGGGAGATCGAGGATGCCACGATCGAGATCAAAAAGATCGTTCTCAACATGCATATGGTCGAAGAAACCATACACAAAAGCCACAACAGCCTCGGTGCGGTGACGATGAAAGGAAGCGATTTTTCCGTCCTGAAGGACTACATCATCTTCCTGGAAAAGAGAAAAGAAGCCTTGATCGGAGAGAAGAGAGAGAAAGAGGAAAGGATCAACGGCTTAAGGTTGCAGCTTTTCGAGCTTGCAAAGGAAAAAAAGATGTTTCAAAAACTGAAGTCAAAGATAGCTGCAGGCATCAAGAAATCCTACAACAGAAAGCAGCAGAAGCTTCTTGACGACATTGCCCTGAGGGTCGATGCCCGCCTGCATTAGCCTCTGAGGGAAATATTTTCCCCACAGGGAAATGTTTTCCTTGAAATTTTCCTGAACGATCATAGCACAATATTCCTAACATATTAAAATTATTGATTTGTGAGATATGGCACGGTTTTTGTTCTATGCTTTGTCATGGACCTTCTTATAAATTGCCTATTCATGAACACCGCGAAGACATCTCAGGATCTTTCCATGCCGGAGCAGCAGGATATGGGCCAGGCGATACCGCAGGATTTTCTGGCGATCCTGCTCGACAGGTTGTCCGCCGGCAGCAGTACCTTTCCTGTGAGCACGGAAGGGTTTGAGGACAAGCAGGAGGGGCCAGCTGCGGCGCAGGGAGAGGAGCCTTCAGGCGACATGGACGATAAAAAAGGGCTTATGTCGCTGTTGCAATCGTGGTTCTTGTGGGAGCAGGACAGCGAAGAACTGCCCCCTGTATTTATTGATGGCACAGATGACGCAGGCGAAAAAGAGGAGGGTGCCGTTGCGCATCCTGAAATAGCCGAAGCGTTGGATGCCGGGTGCAGCGATGCCAAAGCCGGCGCAGGGCTCCTGATCCGTTTTTCCGGCCAAAAGGATGACAGCGCCGGCAATGCGGCAACAGATGACCGGCCGCCGGCTTCCTTGGAGAAAGCAGAGGAGCCGGCCATGATGTTTCAGGCAGCGTTGACCGATAAAGGCTTGTTCGTGCCGGTACAGGATAACATGGTCGCGGAAGAAAGACAGGACAGCGCCTATGCTGACAACAGGATGGCAAAATATATTATTCAAGAGAAGGAAGGCGGCCTTCCGCTGGGGCCCTCTGAACCTGTTGCGGCCGGGGAAGAAAAGCCGTTGCCGGTAGAGCAGGACAGGGCCGAAAAGGAGCTGAACGGAGATTACCGCATACTCTTTCAAAAAAGAGATGCCGAAACGATGGACCGAAAAAATATTTACCGGAAGGACATCGTTCCGGACGAGGCTATTCTGCCGGCACAGGAGGGGGTTGAAGACGGTCAGAATATGGCGTTGCTGACGGCAAAAAGACCGTCGGCGCCAATGTCTCACGAGGGCACGACAGAAAAGGTCAAAGCTGTACCGGGAGATGAGCAGGAACCGGCAATAGCGGAGAAGGAGGCAAGCCTCTTTCAGCGGGGAGAAGATCCCAGGGCAGACAGGCTTTACGGCAAAGAAGGGGCAAAGGCCTTTGACAGGGCGTTCGGTTCGGCCATCGCAGACAGGGTGGCTCAGGTTGTCGAGCAATACGCAAACAAGGGCACATCGATGGACATGGTGATGCGGCTGAAAATAGATGAGAAAGAAACGGTCCTCGTCGGGCTGAAGGATGATGGCCAGAAGGTTACCGTGCAGATCAAGACGGGCAGCGAAGGGGTCATGAATTTTATCCAGTCCCAGAAAGATACGATCATGAGGCACCTTGAAGGAAAAAATATATATGCGCATATTATGGTCGATGTCAATGACCAGAGGGAATTTGAGAGGCGCGACAGGCATGAGCAAGAGGAAAAGAAGGGTCAGTATGAGGAAGGGGAGGATTTCAGCGCCTTCCTTAACGAGCTGACTTAAAGGAGGCATTATGGCAATAGGGAGCGTAAGCAGTGTTCTCCAGGCATCAGGGATAAGCAAGGAGGCGACAAGCGCCGCTCAATCAACGATCTCCATGGGCAAGGAGGATTTCCTGAAGATACTCATAGAGCAGATCAAGTACCAGGACCCTTTAGAGCCCTTGAAGCCGGAGCAGTTCCTGAGCCAGCTGTCGCAGCTGACACAGGTCGAGCAGCTGCAGAATATTGCCGCTTCCCTCGACGAGATGAAATCGTTGGCAGGCACAGGCAATGTCACGCAGTGGCTTTCGGCGATCGGGAAGAAGATCAACGTTGACGGCAATACCCTCTCGGCGGGCGATGAGGTGGCCCTTACGCCTGCAGGAGATTATGACCAGGTCATATTGATGCTGAAGAGCGTCAATGACGGCAGCATTACAGAGGTGGCCTTCAACAAGGGAGAGACCCTGTCGTATACGCACCAGGGCGCCGGTGACGTGGCCATTGCGGCCACGGCGGTCAAGGACGGCAAGACGGTGGGCTGTACGGCAAGCCTTTACCGCGTTGTAAGAGGCATGGGGACAGGCGACAGCGGCGTTGTGCTGGTTGCCGGCAACGGCGATACGTATTTAGCAAATAACGTCAAACAGATTAAAAATTAAAGGAGGTTTTTATGTTAAGTTCCTTTTTCTCCGGCATCAGCGGTTTGATTTCCAACAGCCATTCGATCAATGTCGTAGGCAACAATATCGCCAACGTGAATACGGTAGGGTACAAGGCAAGCAGGGCAACGTTCCAGGACGTGCTGTACCAGTCGATATTCGGGGCATCAGGGACAAGCCAGGTCGGCAGGGGCACGTCGCTGAGCTCTGTCGATACCCTTTTTGCCCAGGGATCATTCGAAAGCACAAGCGAGCCCACGGACCTCGCCATCGGCGGCGACGGTTTTTTTATCGTGAAGTCCGGTGACAACGATACAAAATATTACACCCGCGCGGGGCAGTTCAGGTTCGATAAGGACGGGAACCTTATAAACCCTGCCGGGTACCTCCTGCAGGGCAGGGAAATAGACAGGACAACGAACGCGCCCTTCGGCGTTGATACGGATATCGTGATCTCTCCTGAACCGAGCCAGCCGAGGGCCACAGAGTTTATCGGCATGAACGTGAACCTCCAGTCAAATGCCACATGGGCCGGGCATATCGACACGAGCTTTGGCGGGGCGGGCACCGCTATCGCGTCTGCCACGTTAAGCGAAGGCGGTTATCCGCGCGTCGGCGACTATACCTTCACGGTATCAGGCACAACGTTGACGGTGGCTGTAGCGGAAAGGGGGCCCGACGGCGCCCTGACGGGCGATACAACGACCTATACCGATACGGTTGCAGCCGGGACGACATATACGAACTGGAAGGGGTCAGGCCTCGACATCACCACGGCGGCAGCGCTGGCGAACGGCTCGCAGACGCTCGGGGTAGACGGTTTTGCCGTCAACTACGAAAGCGCCACGCGCAACCCCACGACAACCTCCAACTATTCATCGTCCATTACGACATACGATTCATTGGGCCAGGCACATACGGTGACCGTCTATTTCAGGAAGTCCTATGAGACGACCACACCGCAGACCAGCGTCTGGGAGTGGATGGCGCATCTTGACTCTGCAGACTCGGCAACCGGCGCGAATGCATTGGCCGGATACGGAACGCTCGTATTCAACAATAACGGCGCCCTTACCATCGGCGGCAGCGCAAACACGGTAAGCTTTGATTTTTCACAGGGCGCAAGCTCCGGCCAAGCGATCGATATCGTTTTCGGCTCCGGTTCAGGGGGCGGGACCACAACCCAGTATCCGATAGCGTCGACCACCAATTTCCAGACACAGGACGGGTATCCGCCGGGAGTCCTGCAGAACGTGACCGTCAACAGCGAGGGGGTCATATCGGGCCATTATTCCAACGGCCAGATCCTCAGCCTTTACCAGATCACGCTCGCAAACTTTAACAACCCGTGGGGGTTGAGCAGGGAGGGCAGCAACCTCTACTCTGAAACGCTTGAGTCGGGCGTTGCATATACCAACGCCCCGGGCGAGGGCGGCCTCGGGAAGATAAACCCAAATTCCCTTGAGCAGTCCAACGTCGACCTGGCAACGGAATTCGTCAAGATGATCGTTGCGCAGAGAGGGTTCCAGGCGAATTCAAGGGTTATCACAACAACGGACGAGATCCTTGCGGAGCTCATGAATCTCAAGAGATAAGCGGCAGTGTAAGCCATGCCTTAAGGGGCTCGCGATCGAGCCCCTTTTTTGTTGTCAATTCAATGACGTTCTCCTGTCAGTTATCGGTATCGGGGCGGCGAGGGCAAATTGACTTTGTCCTTTGCACAACCTTTCCAGGTTTCTAAGCGATCTCGCCATATTTCGTACAGATAGCATATAGTGCTGATATAATTGATATAATTGATTTACATAATTTTTAAACCTTTCACCTTTCACCTTTCACCTTTCACCTTTTTTTAATTGGCACACTTATTGCTTTTTCATATCAACAGCGGAGGGATGGGCTATGGATGAAGAGAAAAAAGAATTGAAGACAGAAGAGAAAAAAGGGGAAAAAGCGGAGAAGCAAAAGAAGCCTGAAGCGAAACCGGTAAAAAAGGGAAAGATGAAGTTGATATTTTTGATCATCGTGCTGGTCTTCTGCGGGGCAATAGGCGGCGGCTACTTTATGTATGGGGACGTAATAATGAAGAAATACCTGGGCGGGCAGGAAGAAGGGCAGGCAGAGGCGAAGCAAGAGAAGGACGGCAAAAAGAAGAATGGCGGCGTGGGCCCTATACTGGCGCTGGAGCCGTTTGTATTTAACCTCTCCGGGAGCTCTGCAAAATTCGCCAGGGTGTCTCTTGGAATAGAAGTGAAAGATCCGAAGATCATGGAAGAGGCAAAAAAGATGGTCCCGGCGATCCGCGACAGGACATTGTCAGTTCTTGGCACAAAGGTGCCTGAGGCGCTCATGGATGTTGGCCAGAGAAACGAAATAAAAAAAGAGATCTACGCCAGCCTGAAGGACCTTTTTAAAAACGGCGAAGAGCTCAGGTCTGTCTATATAACGGATATTATTGTCCAGTAAGGAGCTTGCATGGAACAGGTACTGTCTCAGGAAGAAATAGATGCGCTGCTTCACGGAATATCCGAAGGCGAGATAGAGACTCAAAAGGTCGAAGCGCCGCAGGAGCATAAAGAAGCCAAAACCTTTGATTATATAAGGTACACGAGAGGAAAAAAGGAAAGGCTCCCGGCGCTGGATTTCATCTATGACAGGTTCTCGAAATCTTTCAGGTCCGCGCTCTCGCTTTTTATGGAGAAAGAGATCGAGGTTGAGCTCCAGCCGATCCAGTATGTCGGGTACGAAGATTTTATCAAGACCCTGCCGCTGCCGACGAATATGAATATCGTTGTCACAGAGCATCTGAAAGGATTTTACATAGTGATCTTTGACGCGAAGATGATCTTTTCAGTGCTAGAAACAGTCTTCGGCAGCACGAACATAACCGCCCCGAAGATCGTGGGCAGGGAATTTACAAGGATAGAGTTCAACGTCATTAAAAAGCTGATCGACCTGGTCTCCGTTGAGATGGAGAAGGCCTGGGCGCCTGTCTACGAGATCAGGTGCAAGTATTCGAGGTCAGAGATAAATCCCAATTACATCACCATGGTGGCGCCGGAAGAGACGGTGGGGATAACGGAATTCAACATCGAGATAGGCGATATGACAAGCTGGATGAAGATATGCATGCCTTACGGGATACTTGAGAGCATCAAGAGCCACCTCACAACCACGCCGTCGAGAGAAGACATGGAGATGAGGGAAAAATGGTTCAAAAAATTAAAAGAAAGGGTTCTGGAGATCCCTGTCGATGTGAGGGCGGTTCTGGGAAGAAAGAAAATGCCGCTGGAAGAGTTCCTCAGCATGTCCGACGGGAATGTGATAATCGTTGACAAATATATAAGCGATCCGGTGGATGTTGATGTCCAGCAGAATACCAGGTTCAGGGGCAAGATGGGGATCTATAAGGGAAACAAGGCGATAAGGATCGAAGAATCCGCCAACTAAGGAGGCGCAATGGAAGAATTTACAGGAGAAAATCATACCCTCACAAGTCCAAAGAAGTTTGAGATCGACATCAGCAACCTTCTGGATATATCTGTTGAGATGTCAGTTGAAATAGGCAGGACAAAGATGCCGATCGGCGAACTGCTGGCACTTTCCAAAGGGTCGATCATCGAGCTCAACAGGATTGCCGGCGACCTTGTTGACATATATGTGAACGAAAAGCTGCTGGGCAAAGGGGAGATAGTCGTTGTCAACGAGAGGCTCGGCGTAAGGGTCATTGAGATCGTGACGCCGAAGGAAAGGGTGCAGGAACTGGGATGATCGAAGCCTATGTCGGGATGCTCAAGGTCGTTCTGGTGATGTTCGGAATAGTTGCCGGCATCTATGCATTGAGCCGCTACTCCGGCAAGCTTAAATTCCGGCTTCGCCCCGCCGATGAAGGCGGCGGCCTGAAAAAAGTGGATTCCATCTATCTTGGGTATAAAAAGTTTGTCTCCGTCGTGGAGGTAAAAGATTATGTCCTCGTCATCGGCGCAGGCGACAAAGAGATCTCCCTCCTCGCGAAATGGAAAAAAGAGGATAAAAGTCCATGAGGTACATCGTTATCGCCGTCCTCGTGGCCTCATTCCTCGTCGCGCCTGCCTTCGCTGATGCGAAGACGGCCTCAAGGGAAAAGGCGCAGACGCAGGTAGGAAGCCTGATCTCATCATTCACCGGAGGCGAAGGAGGAAGGAACCTCATCAATATCCTTCTTGTCCTGACGGTGCTGGCCTTTGCTCCTGCCATACTTCTTCTCATGAGCGCCTTTACGAGGATCGTGATAGTCCTCTCCTTGTTGAGGCAGGCAATGGGCATAACGCAGCTGCCGCCGAACCAGATCATCATCGGCCTTTCTTTGTTCCTCACTTTTTTTGTTATGGCCCCTACCTACGAGAAGGTGAGCGCCAACGCGCTGACGCCGTACCTGAACAATAAGATCGGCTTTGAAGAATTCCTTGATAAAGGGTCGAAAGAGATGAGCACCTTCATGCTGAGATACACGAAAGAGAAAGACCTGGCGCTTTTCATGAACATTGCCGATCTCAAGAGGCCCCAGGGCCCTCAGGAGATCCCGCTCCGCGTCATCGTCCCCGCCTTTGCGATCAGCGAGCTGAAGAGGGCCTTTCAGATAGGATTCCTGCTCTATATACCTTTTCTCATGATCGACATGGTCGTTGCCAGCGTGCTCCTGTCGGCAGGCATGATGATGCTTCCGCCCATATTCATATCGCTGCCCTTCAAGCTGATGCTCTTTGTCCTTGTGGACGGGTGGAACCTTCTCGTCGGTTCCATTATAAAAGGATTTTATTAGGAGATGCCCTATGAGCCAGGACCTTGTTATCCAAATATTTCGCGACCTGCTGAAATCAACGCTGATCCTCATGGCGCCGATGCTTCTTGCGTCCATAGTGGTAGGCATGGTCGTCAGCATTTTTCAGGCAGCAACGCAGATACATGAGATGACCCTTGTTTTTGTGCCCAAGATACTCGTCATCGTCGCCTGCCTGATGGTGCTTTCCCCCTGGATGATAAACTTCGCGGTCACGTTTACGGCAAACATTGTAACGAACATACCCATGTACATACGATAGCCATGCCGGATATAGGAACAGAGGCGCAAAAATTCATGCTGGTATTCTTCAGGGTCGTATCGATGCTCTGGATGATACCGCTCCTTTCGTCGAGATACGTCTCCGTGACCTTCAAGGCAGGGGTATCGCTTCTTATCGCTTTTCTCCTCTATGGAACTGTCGATATTGCAGCAGATGTCCTTGGGGACCCCTTCGCCTTTTTGCTTATCATCGCCAAGGAGGCATTTATCGGCATCACTATAGGCTTTGTTGTGAAGGTTGTCTTCTCGTCGATAACGGTAGCGGGCGACGTCATGTCTCTCCAGACGGGTTTTGCCTTTGCGCGGTTGATGGACCCCTTTACCATGACCCAGGTGTCTGTGCTTGAGCAGGTAAAGTACCTCCTTGCCGTTATGATCTTTTTTGCTATTGACGCCCACTATATCGTGTTTAAGGCCATATCGACGAGCTTCAGGGAACTGCCTGTCGGTTCTGCAGCGTTGAGGGAGCCGCTTGTCCATTATGTTGTAAGCGCCACCGCAAAGATCTTCTCTGTGGGACTGAAGATAGGGGCGCCGGTTATCGTCACGCTTTTTCTCGCCGAGCTGGCATTCGGCATACTCTCGAGGATGATCCCCCAGGTGAACATATTCATTGAAGGGGTTCCGGTGAAGATCCTTATCGGAATAAGCATGCTCACGCTCTCCCTCGGTTTTATAGCGCCGTGCATGGCGAGCTTGTTTAAAGGCATGGATGGGGACGTTTTAAGAATATTGCGGTTGATGGTGTAGGAGATGGCCGAGAACTACCAGGAAAAGACTGAGCAACCGACAGATAAAAAGATCGAAGAGGCAAGGAAAAAGGGGCAGGTAAGCCAGTCAAAGGAGGTGCCGACATGCCTGGTGATCCTTTTTTCCACGATCTTTTTATATTTTTCCGTAACGCACGGATTCAGCGAGATGTTCAAGGTCTACGTCAGCTATATACGCAACATCAACCTGGATGTAAATACGGCGAACATCTATAGCGTTCTTTATTTTGTCGTATGCCGCTGGCTTTGGATCGTCGTTCCTGTTTTTGCTATCCTGATAGCCGTTACCCTTTTCGGGAACATCCTGCAGACAGGCTTCATGTGGAGCCCGGAGGCATTAAAGTTTGATGTGGAGAAGCTGAACCCCGTATCGGGCATTCAAAAGCTTTTTTCAAAAAGATCGGTCGTTGAGGTCTTAAAATCACTTCTCAAGATATTTATCCTGGCGTACATCTCTTATTCGCTTATCATGAACGAACTGCCGTATATCTTCTCGCTTACAGGGCAGGACACGAGATCTATCGTGGGATATCTCGGCAGTGCATCCTTCAGCCTCGCGCTGAAGATCGGGATCATATTCCTTTTTATCGCCGGCCTGGATTACCTGTACCAGAAATGGCAGTACAAGAAAGACCTGATGATGACCGCCCAGGAGGTGAAAGAAGAGCACAAAGACAGGGAGGGAAACCCTCTTGTCAAGTCAAGGCTGAGAAGCCTCCAGAGAGAGATGGCCAGGAGGAGAATGATCGAGGACGTAAAAACGGCCGACGTGGTGGTGACAAACCCTACGACCTACGCGATAGCGCTGAAATATGTGGCCGGGGAGATGCCTGCCCCCAAAGTGGTCGGCAAGGGGGCCGGGTTCGTCGCCGCGAGGATCAAGGAAATTGCTGCGCTGCACAGGATACCGCTGGTTGAAAACAGACCGCTCGCGCAGGGGCTCTTTTTTGCCGTAAAGGTCGGCGACCTCATCCCCGAGAAATTTTACCTCATCGTCGCCGAGCTGCTGGCAGAGGTTTATAAGAAAAAACACAGGGTGGCTCTGTGATGGGACAACTACGATCAATGATCAAGGCAAAAAGCGATCTGTTCGTCGCGATCAGCGTTGTATTTGTGATCCTTATCATGATCGTGCCTCTCAACAGCTTCTTTATCGATATATTCCTCACATTAAGCATATCCCTGTCGCTTTTGATCCTTTTTATTGCCATGTATATCGGCAAGCCCCTCGATTTCTCTGTCTTCCCGTCAGTGCTGCTGATTGTGACCCTCTTCAGACTTTCCCTGAACATTGCTTCGACGAGGCTGATCCTCGTTCACGGTGATGAGGGCGCGCAGGCGGCAGGCCTTATAATCAAGGGATTCGGCACCTTTATTGTGGGCGGCAATTATGTCGTGGGGGCCGTGGTCTTCCTCATCCTTATGATCATCAACTTTGTGGTCATCACGAAAGGCGCGGGAAGGGTAGCGGAAGTTGCCGCGCGGTTTACCCTTGACGCAATGCCGGGGAAGCAGATGAGCATTGACGCGGACCTCAACGCCGGGCTTATAGATGACGCCGGCGCGAGAAAACGGAGAGAAAAGGTCGAAATGGAGGCGGATTTTTACGGCGCCATGGACGGCGCAAGCAAGTTCGTCAGGGGCGACGCGATTGCGGGAATAATAATCATTTTTGTAAATATCATCGGCGGCCTGATCATCGGCGTCGTGCAGAAAGGAATGGCGGCGAACGATGCCCTTGCGGTGTATACGATCTTAACGATAGGCGACGGCCTCGTCAGCCAGATACCGGCGCTTCTGACGTCCACCGCCGCGGGCATTATCGTCACAAGGGCGGCGAGCGAATCGAACCTCGGCAGCGACATGGTAAACCAGCTTTTTACGCAGCCGAGGGCGCTGAGCCTCGCTTCGATAGTCATATTCTCCATAGGGATGATCCCCGGGATTCCCCTTGTGCCCTTCCTTATCCTTTCCACGGTTACCTTCGGGATGAGCTATTTTTTGAAGAAAGCGGCGCGGGAAGAGATAGCCGGCGTACCCGAGCTGGTCCCTGAAGAAAAAGAAAAGCCGGACATTATTCAGCCCCTGGAGATACTCGAAATAGAGATAGGCTATGGGCTGATACCGATAGTTGACTCCGAGCAGGGCGGGGAGCTTCTCGACAAACTGCGGGCAATACGGAAGCAGATGGGGATGGAGCTCGGCATAGTAGTGCCCCCGATGAAGCTTCGCGACAACCTCCAATTGAAGCCCTTTGAGTACCTGATCCTCATCAAAGGAATAGAGATGGGCAGGGGAGAGCTGCTGCTCGGCAATGTCCTCGCAATGGGGGGCGATGATAAGAAGGGGGTAAGAGACGGGGTGCCGACGAAAGAGCCGGTATTCAACCTCGACGCTTACTGGGTCAACGAAAAGGAGAGGGACAGGTATATAGCAGAAGGGTTTACCGTCGTTGACCACCCTACCATTATCGCTACGCACCTGACGGAGATATTGAGGAATAACGCGCACGAGCTGATGACGAGGCAGGAGACGCAGAAGCTCGTCGATTCGGTTTCGGCTGTCCACCCGAAGGTCGTTGAGGAATTGACCCAGAACCAGATAAATGTGGGGATCATCCAGAAGGTTCTGCAGAACCTCTTGAGGGAGCAGGTTTCCATAAGGGACCTCGTAACCATTCTTGAATCGATCGCAGACGCGTCGACATCCTCGAGGGACACCGAGCTGGTCACCGAATTTGTGAGGCAGCGCATGTCGAGAAGCATATTGAAGCCCTACCTGGTGGATGGGGTGCTCAACATCCTTATCCTGGAAAAGTCCCTGGAGGAGAAGATGATCAACAACCTGCAGCAGTCCGACCAGGGATCGTTCCTTGCCCTTGACCTGTCCTTCAGCCAGCGCCTCATAGAGAAGATAGGGAACGAAGTAAGAAAGGCGCTGATGCAGAACATCCAGCCAATGCTGCTCGTTCACCCTGTCCTGAGAGGGAAATTGAGGAAGTTCCTTGAACGCTACATACAGGGGATCACCATTATCTCGCATAATGAGATCCCGCCGCAGATAAAAATGCAATCAGTGGGGGTAATTAGGATCAATGAGGGTTAGAACCCATAGCTACGAAGACATCAGGGAGGGAATGGAGAAGATCAGAGAGATCTACGGCCCCGATACCATTATCGTGGACATCAAGCATAATAACCACAACGGGCACGGCTGGTCGAAAAAGAGCTGCGAGATATCCGTGGCGCTCGAAGGCGATCCGGAGCTAAAGGAAAACGATCTTGGCGAGCTCAGAAAA
>Ga0302252_1000643_pt1 | contig 27541 bp, 27 predicted proteins | sample AAG_RA_Leu_MG_FD_193511 | JGI IMG/M metagenome (GOLD analysis project Ga0302252, IMG submission 193511) | Enriched activated sludge microbial communities from anaerobic digester in WTTP, New Holstein, Wisconsin, United States - AAG_RA_Leu | ecosystem: Engineered > Bioreactor > Anaerobic >... | reverse complement strand
GGAGAAACTTGCCCGTTGCAGGCAGACTCTGGAAAAGATTAAGCCCGGTTGCACGGTTTATCGCGCCCGAAAAGGCAAAAAGAATAACTCCGGTCGTTTATGAGACAGTACAATAGCTATCAGAAAGATAGTTATAAAAGGGGGCATTATGCATTATGGAAGGACGCCAATGTGTTGGGAGATTACGGATTACGACCTCGAGCACTACCCTGTCTGGGTAAGAACACCGGCCCATACCGAGCCGGTCATGACGCCGCTCTACTGTGAGTTCTGGTATGGTTACATGACAGACGGGATCCGGCGGGGCTGCGAATATATCTCGCTTCCCACGACCCTGGGATATTACTGGAAGCTCTACAAGGGCCATGGTTATCTGACGCGCGCAATTCCGCAGGATAGCGAGATCCCCGCCAGGGAAAAAAGGTATCGTGAAGTAGCCGCAAAGATCATTGATGATCCATTCGGGTTCTGTGACGGCATCTTTGCCAAGATGGACAAACTTATGGAGCCATATTACGACATGACCCTTGAAACAATGACAAGGGGTGAGCTTATCGGGCATGTACACGATATAATCTACCTCCATACCAAAGCTATCTACCTGTATTTTGAGGGTTGGTTTGGCGCAACGCCGATGCCTGCCCTTTTCCAGCAGCTTGCCGGAGAGTTTACGGGGCTGAAGGCGACAGACCCGCTCTATTCAAAGCTGACGATAAGTATGGACAACCCTCTTTACAGGTCAAACCGGGGAATCGCCGACCTTGCGCGCCTGGCCATCGATTCGAAAATAGAGAAGAATCTGATGCTTCCCGACAATGAAGTGGTAAAAGCAATGGAGCAGAGCGCGGCAGGAAAGAAATGGGTTGAAGAGCTGAAGAAATTTCTCAAGGTGCACGGATGGAAGCTGCTGCGCATGTACGAATTTGTTGAACCAGGCTGGTATGAGGATCCGGCGATATTGATGCCCGATATAAAGAGGTATATCGAAGTGGGCGGGGCGCATAAGATCGATGAGGATCGCGATGCGATGACGAAAGAGAGGGATGCGCTGTCAAAAGAATTTCTGGCAAAGGTCCCTGAAGGCCAGCGGGACTGGATGGAGAAACTGCTTGTGGCTGCCCGTGCCGCGAACTACTGGAGCGAGGGGGCGGCATGGCATGGCGAATTCAAACGTATGGCCTTCGGCAGGCGTTGCTTCATCGAATGCGGCAAGAGGATGGTCCAGGATGGTGCCATCAATGACGTGAACGACGTATTCATGCTATTCACCGATGAGATCATCTCTGCCCTTGGCAACAGGGAAAAAGGACGTTATGTGCAGCTTGTTCAGGAGAGGCGCAAGGAGTGGGAAGGTTATAAAGCGCTCACATATGGTTCGGACGAAGTGCCCCCGGTCTTAGGCGATCCCAATGCAATCGGGCCGATGCTCCACTTCGACCCTACGCTTACCGTTAGCATCTCTATGCCCATAGAAGACCCTGAAAAAGTAGGAGCTGTCTGCGTTGGTGGAGCAGGGAGCCCTGGTGTGGTTGAAGGGATTGCAAAGGTTATCTTTGATGAATCCCAGTGGAAGGAGATCCAAAAAGGCGACATAATGGTTTGCCCCATGACAAGCGCCACATGGACGCCGCTCTTTGGTGTTATCAAAGGACTGGTATGCAACAGCGGAGGTTCTTTGTCTCACCCGGTTATTGTGAGCCGTGAGTATGGCATACCGGCAGTGGTCGGGACAGGCGACGCTACCATGAAGATCAAGACCGGCGACAAGATAAGGATCGACGGGAATCTTCTGAGGGTTTACAAGATAGGTTGACGACCGGATAATGTAGGGCTGCTGAGCTTTTTGAGCAGGAAAAGGGCGGGCGGGTCAACGCCCTTTAATACTGATTACAGTTAGGCATAGCGCTGAAGGCTCAAGGTGTACAAACTAACTTCGGAGGGTGAGCTATGAAAGATTTACGAGACTTTATAACCAGATGCGAAAAAGAGGGTGAACTCCACCGCATTAAGGCAGAGGTAGACTGGAACTTAGAACTATCCCACGTAGCCAAAAAAAATGAGGAGCTGGGAGGAGGATCCGCACTCCTCTTTGAAAATGTCAAGGATTATAAGATACCGGTTTTTATAAGCGCATTCACAAGACCAAAACGGATGGCCATTGCCATGGGGCAGCCGGTACATTACTCCATGCAGGATCTGTCCCGGGAGTGGATGAATCTGGTCACCAAAAAGCTTACAAAACCAAGGTTGGTAAAAAAGGCCCCCCTGATGGAAAATATACAGGCAGGGGATAAGGTCAACCTCTATGATCTGCCGGCCCCCTTCTTCAACATATTGGATGGAGGGAGATTTATCGGTACCGCTGTTTATCTCGTAACGAAAGACCCGGAAACGGGCTGGGTTAATCTTGGAACCTACCGGATGCAGGTTCACGAGAAGAATAAATGTGGTGTTCAGATCATTAAGGGCAAGCACGGCGACCTGATGCTCCAAAAATATAAGGCAAAAGGACAAAAAATGCCTGCTGTAGCGGTAATTGGGGGCGACCCGCTGCTGTACCTCGTCTCAAGCTGCATGGTTTCCGCCCAAACAGACGAATATGATATTGCAAGCACATTGCGGGGGGAACCTGTTGACATTGTAGAGAGTGACCTGACGGGACTGCCCCTTCCGGCACATGCCGAGATTGCCTTAGAGGGAGAGATCGACCCGGACAACCTTGTTTCAGAAGGCCCCTTTGGTGAGTATACCGGCTATTACTCGGGCAAACCGTCCCCCAAGATCTTTCTCGATGTGAAAAGGATCCTGCATCGGAACAACCCTATATTCTGGGCAACTGCCGTTGGAAGGCCGCCCAATGATGTTGTCATGATCCAATCGCTGAACCGTACCGCGAGTTTATGGACAGACCTGAAAGATATGAAGATCCCGGGAATAAAGGCTGTCCATGTTCCCGCTTCATCTTCCGGAAGGTACTGGGCAATCGTATCCGTCAAGCAACAGTATCCGGGCCACTCCATGCAGGTGGGAACGGCCGTTATATCTACCACCACAGGAAGCTATGGTCTCAAAGGGGTCATTGTTGTAGGTGATGATATTGACGTTGAGAACTGGGACCAGATCATGTGGGCGCTTTCCGTGAGATTTGATCCTGCGCGTTCTGCCCAGATCATAAACAGGGGACGTTCGACGCCTCTGGATCCTTCCCTCCCTGTTGCGGCTCGCGAAATCACTTCAAGAATAATCATGGACGCCTGTACCCCCTTTGAATGGAAGGAAGTGCCAATCCCAGTTGATCCGGATAAGGCAACATCAGAAAAGGTGGAAAAGAGGTGGAAAGAATTTTTCCCTGATTGAGCTTTCTGTAAGGTCCTGAGCAACGGCTCGCATTGAAGAGACCTCCCGCCCGGAGGTCTCTTTTTATTCAATACCAGTATATGTAATGCGCAAAAGGCTTTTACGTTGAAAGAGGACAATGTGCTGTGATATAAGTGGAAATGTCCTTTTTAAAGAAGACAATTATACTGCTTTCCCTTGTGGGGCCGGCGATTATCACGTCAAATATCGATAATGATGCCGGCGGGATAGCGATCTATTCCATCGCAGGGGCGAGCTACGGGTACAACCTGTTGTGGACGCTTATCCCGACGGTCTTTCTTCTCGCGGTCCTCCACGAGATCTCGGCGAGGACAGGGATCGTGACCGGGAAGGGGCTTGCGGACCTTATACGGGAACGGTACGGCATCAGGATAGCGTTCTGGGTCATGGTATCCCTTTTCGTTACCAACCTCGGGAACACAGCGGCAGAATTCTCGGGCTGGGCAGCAAGCATGGAGCTTTTCGGAGTGAGCAAATATATCTCGGTCCCGGTAGGAGCGTTCTTTGTATGGTTCCTCGTTACAAAGTGGAACTACAGCATCTTTGAGAAGATCTTCCTGGGGATCTGCTTCATATATTTTACCTATATCATTTCCGCATTTCTTGCCAAGCCCGACTGGGGCGAAGTAATGCAAAAGACGGTAACGCCCCAGATACAATGGAACAAGGATTACCTCATCATAGTGGTCAGCATCATCGGCACGTCGATAACGCCATGGCAGCAGTTCTATCTCCAGTCAGGAGTAGTGGAGAAGGGCCTGGGAGAAAAAGATCTCTGGGCATCCAGGGTGGATGTGATATTCGGGGCCATTATGATGGGCATCGTTGCATTTTTCATAATCGTAGCCTGCGGTGCAACGCTCTATCCTGCCGGTATCGGTATAGAGTCCGCAGAGGACGCCGCCCTGTCGCTGAAACCTCTCGCCGGCAGGAACGCGTATATCCTCTTTGCAATAGGGCTTGCGAACGCGTCGCTCTTTTCTGGATGCATCCTTCCGCTCGCCACCACATATTATATCTGTGAGGCAATGGGGTGGGAGATGGGGATTGGAAAAGGCTTCAAAGAGGCGCCGCAGTTTAAGCTGATCTTCACGATGATACTTGTCCTCGGCGCTTCTGTTGTGTTAATCCCAAACCTGCCCCTCATAAAGGTCATGTGGTTCAGCCAGATCATCAACAGCCTCCTGCTCCCCGCAATCATTATATTTATGATAAAGCTCGTCAATGACAGGGAGCTGATGGGAGATTACAGAAATTCCCTGTGGATGAACGTTGTCGCCTATGCCGGGGCGGTAATCCTCACCGCTCTCAACGTTGTTCTCCTCTACAACGCCTTCATGGACGTTATCGGATAGAGAAGAAAAAATATTGATAAAGTGAAATGAACGATGTAGTCTTTTAGCTCATCAAATTTTTTGCGGAGTATTTATGAAAGTTCCTATAACAAGAGAAGGGCACGCTAACCTGAAAAAAGAGCATGAGAACCTGCTCAACGTAAAACGGCCGAAGATCCTGAAGGCCATCGAAGAGGCACGGGGACACGGAGACCTCTCGGAGAACGCAGAGTATGATGCGGCGAAAGAGGAGTTCCAGTTCCTGCAGAAAAAGGTCGCCGAGATTGAAGAGATGATCAAGAATTCCGAGATCATCGATAAAAGAAACGGCGATTTCGAAAACGTTGAATTCGGCTGCACCGTAACGCTCGTCAACCTCGATACCGACGAAGAGGCGGAATACAGGCTCGTTGGCCCCTATGAATCGGATATAAGCAGGGGAACCATATCGATCGCCTCGCCGCTCGGAAGGGCGCTCATGGGAAAAGCGGTGGGCGACGAGGTAAACTTCAACGCCCCCGGCGGCCAGCGCACCTACGAAGTCGTAAAAATAATTTAAAGTAAAAAACGAGCTGCCCGGCCGGTGCGGCATAGGGGCTTCAATAAAGACCAATTCCTCCTTTCCGGCGCTAATATGGAAGTTTCAAAGATTATCAGAAAAGGGAAACCCCCTCCCTTGAAAAAAGCATGAACGACTTTATTGGCATTGCGAATCTTTCGCGTAGCGAATAAAATGAAATATTCTGCTAAACCTCATAAAGAACCGTGCCGATAATGACAATGGAGCGCAGGCCCTATCTCCTGATGTGCATATAACCTGACGTGTATATAATTGGCGGGACAATGACGCATACGCTGATACCGATATGATATTAAATATAGTTTCATGGTACTTGATGAGCTTGCACGCTGTTCATCACAACGGGAAGATCGAATGAAGCATTCATCCATGACGGATCAGAAATTGCTCGAAGAGATATCTGTTCTGAAGCAGAGGATCAAGGACCTGGAGTTGTCGGAAATAGAGCACAGGCATGACGAGGAGGCGCTGCGCAAAGAAAGGGATTTTGGCGCCGCGCTGGTAGAGGCGTCCCCGGCGTTCTTTGTCGCCATGGATGAAAACGGCACGATCGAGCTGATGAACGGTTCCATGCTTGACGCGCTCGGCTATACCCTGGAAGAAGTGATGGGAAAGGATTGTCTTTCAATGCTTGTGCCGGACTGGGACAAGGAGGCGCTTTCGGAGATATTCGTCAAACTGATCACCGAGACCGTACAGACAATAAATGAGAACAGGGTGTTGACAAAGGACGGAAGGGAGCTGCTGGTGGAATGGCATGGCCGCGCCGTAAGGAAGCCCGACGGAAACCTCGATTATCTCTTTGGCGTAGGTACAGACATTACGGAACGCAGACGGGCGGAGGAGGCCCTGCGGGAGTCAGAGAAAAAATTCAAGGACCTTGCCGAGAAATCCATTGCCGGCATATACCTCATTCAGGATGGCATATTTAAATATGTCAATCTCAAACTTGCCCAAATACTCGGATATGAGATCGATGAAATAACAGGCAAGATGTTTGTAAAAGACGTTATCTTCCCCGAAGACTGGCCTGCAGTGGAAGAGAACATGCGCAAAAGGATAGAAGGGGAACTGGGGTCGCTCCACTATGAATTCAGGGTGGTCACAAAGAACAAAGAGGTTAAGAATGCCGAAGTATACAGCTCCCGGACCATATACCGGGGAAAACCCACGATAATAGGGACGTACCTGGACATCACCGAGCGCAAACAGATCGAGAATGCGCTGCGGGAGAGCGAGGCGCGATGGCAGTTTGCCCTGGAGGGATCGGGAGACGGCGTTTGGGACTGGGATGCCGCAAGCAACCATGTCTTTTTCTCTGCCCGGTGGAAGGCCATGCTCGGCTATGCCGAACAGGAGATCGGCAACACCCTGGACGAGTGGGACCGACGCGTGCACCCTGACGATAAGGCCGGCGTCTATGCTGACCTTGAGCGCCATTTCAGACACGAGACCGCGCACTACGAGAACGAGCACCGCGTGCTCTGCAAAGATGGTTCATACAAGTGGATCCTGGATCGCGGCAAGGTCATCGAATGGGCTCAAGACGGAAGGCCGACCCGTATGATCGGAACCCATACCGATATCACCGACCGCAAGCAGGCGGAGACAGCCTTACTGGAGAGCGAGGCCCGGCTGCGCAGCATTACCGGTTCGGCCCGGGATGGGATCATCATGATGGATCCCAGGGGGGCTATCTCCTATTGGAACCCCGCAGCGGAAAAGATGCTCGGCTATTGCCAGGACGAAGCGATTGGAAAGAACCTCCATGAACTGCTGGCCCCTGAGCGCTACCTCGAGGCCCATAGATCGGCATTTCCCGGGTTTATGCGCACGGGACAGGGCAACGCTATCGGCAAGACGCTCGAACTGGCGGCTCGTCGAAAGGACGGCCGTGAAATCCCTGTCGATCTGTCTTTATCTGTGGTCTCGCTCCATGGCGAGCCGTACGCAGTGGGCATCCTACGCGATATCACCAGCCGCAAGCGGGCAGAGGAAGAAGAGAAGCATAGCGAAAAACTCTCTGCTGCGCTTGAGATGGCCGGAGCGATCTGCCACGAACTGAATCAGCCGCTTCAGGTGATCAGCGGCCGCATCGATCTTTTGTCCATGGAGAGCAAGGATGACCGGATACGCAAAACACTCGAGATAATAAGCGATCAGGTAAGCAGGATAGGCGCAATAACAAAAAAACTGATGGGATTAAGAAAATATTCGAACCGTGCTTATGCGGGAACCATGAAGATCGCGAACATAGACCAAACGCCTGAAGGCGGTGCTCAATAGTACGAGCATGAAAGGAGATGCCTGTTATGAACGAAAAAAAGATCCTGATAGTCGATGACGAGGTTGCCATTCTCGATATGTTGAAAGAGATATTTACCATGCACGGCTATCAAATCGTGACTGCCGGGAGCGCAGAGAAGGCATTAGAGATACTGAGCAACGAGAGCATCATGGTAATGTTCCTGGACCTTAAACTTCCAGGGATGAGCGGGATCGATCTTTGCAGGCAGATACGGAAGGATAACCAGATCGCCATAATCCATGCCCTTACCGGCTATGTGAACGTCTTTGGTCTTTTGGAATGCCGGACCGCCGGCTTTGATGATTATTTCATAAAACCTGCCAATACAAAGATTCTTCTGGAGGCGGCTGAAAGCGCTTTCAAGAAGATAGAACGATGGAAGGTTGATGAATACGATCTGATGTAAGATCTAGCTTGAAGCCGGCCCCTGTTTTTCGACGCCGGCATGAGTTGCCAGGATTCTTAATGGATGCGGCTTTGCTCTTCCGCTATCCGCGTAACCAATGTCCTCCAAAGCATTGAAAGCTCAGCGGGCAATCAATAAGGTTTTCCCTTGCGGCACTGCCGCAGTATCCACGCCCGGAAGAATGCTTATGGGAAAATCAGCAGCCTGCCATCAAACTATGCCTCTTTAAAAGGGAACAATGTCCCTTATCAAGCTATTTTTTGGTTCCTTTACTGCCGAAGAATATGATACCCAGAACGGTACCGAACATGATGACGCCCGTAATGATCATGATGATGTTGAACATAACAACCTCCTTTTTTTCTGACAGTACGTTAGCATTAAACGAGGGGCCCTTCTGTAGCCTACTATACATAACGAAAATTATTTTCCCGAAATGGTCAACAGGGCGCTCTTAACGCGGGGCATGCTATTCTATTCAGAGACAATATTCTTACCGGTAAGGTTCCAAGCCTTTCCCGCTGCCGGACGTTGCGAGCAGATATTTCCTTTCCCCCGGCTATCTCCTTCCCAAATTCAAAGGCCTGCGCCAATTCGTCAGTATATTTTTATTTGATCATCACCAGCAGCATTTTAAAGCGGGTGATCGCTTTGAGGGAATGCGGCCTGTTGGCCGGCATGATGATCATTTCGCCTTCTTTGACCGAATACGGTTTGCCGTCAATACGGATCTCGGCCTCACCTTCCAGCAGGCAGACCGCCGCGTCAAAAGGCGCCGTGTGTTCGCTCAATCCCTCGTCCTTATCGAAGGCGAAGACGGTCATCGTCCCCGAAGGCTTCCGGATGATCTCGCGGCTGACGACGGAATGCTCCTGGTAGCCGGATCGCGAAAGTTATAATTGACCTAAGTCAAAACCCGGCCTCGACCGGCATTTTCCCTTGCAAAATATATGGAAGAGAAGGAAAATGGAGAAAAAGAGGCAGGTATGGGCGTGAAGGAGGGGGCAAATGTACACACACCTATTCTCTGAGCTTAGGATCGGGGGGATCACCCTGAAGAACAGGTTGACGATGGCCCCGTTATATCTCGGATATGCGGGGGAAGGCGGCACGGTGAGCAGCGTGCTGCTGGAACATTACCGGCTGATGGCAAAAAGCGGGGTTGCCATGGTGGTGGTCGAGAATGCGACGATAGACCATCCGACAGGCAGCGGCTCCAACAGGACGATCCGGGTAGATGCTGATGATTACGCGGAGGGATTAAAAAGGTTGTCCACAACGATCCGGCAGGAAGGCGCTGTTGCCTGTCTGCAGATCAACCACGCCGGGCGCTTTGCCGCTGTGAATGAACCCGTTGCGCCCTCTGCCGTCGAGACCTTCGGCAGGACCCCGAGGGCATTGACCACGGCAGAGATCCGGACGATCGTGAACAGGTATGCCGATGCTGCATTGCGGGTAAAGAACACAGGCTTCGACATGGTGGAGTTGCACGGAGGCACAGGCTATCTGCTGGCCCAATTCCTCTCCCCCAGGACCAACAGGCGGGACGATGAATACGGCGGTTCATTTGAGAACCGGCAGAGATTTGCCCTTGAGGTCGTTGAGGCAGTGAAAAAAAGAGTAGGGGATTTCCCCGTCGGCTACCGTTTCCTGGCAGATGAATGGCTTCCCGACGGCCTTCAGCTGGGCGAATCCGTCCGGTTCGCCCGCCCGCTCGAATCGGCGGGCATCGCATATCTTTCCGTAATGGGCGGAACGTACGAGTCTTTTCCGTTGCCGGATGTTGTGAATAGGTCCGGAAAGGACGGCTACATGGCCGACCTTGCGGCAGCCGTCAAAAAAGAGGTGAGCATCCCGGTCATCGCTGCCGGAAGGATATCAACGGGCCCTCTGGCGGAAAACATCCTCGAGGAAAAGAAGGCCGACCTTATCGGGCTGGCGCGTGTCTTGTGGGCCGACCCCGAATGGCCGGAAAAGGTGAGGCAGGGGAGAGAGAACGAGATCATCCGCTGCGACCCGGCCTGCGGCGACGCCTGCATGAAATTGATAATGAAAAGAAGGCCCGCCTTCTGCGCACGATGGCCGCACGATAAGATACAGGCATGGAAGGATCGAAGCGAATGACCTCAGGGCCTTGTCCCGTTGACCAGGATGCCTGACATGGAGGGAAAGACCATGGCAACATGGATAGATTTTTCCGTCTCGCCTGCCTACGAAGTGAAATACCCGGGCGTGGCCTTCGGGCTTACGCTTATTGCAGGCTGCCGGCCCTTGGTCGACAGCGCCGGATTCGATCAGTACAGGCGGAATCTCCTGAGAAAGATGAGAAAACGGGAGACGCTCGCCGGCATCTCTCGCCGCATCGATGCCTACGACCGGTTCTTTCAAGGCTTCGGGTTCGAGTGCCCCCTGCCGCAGCACCTCAAGAGAACGGTCAACAGCGGGTTCCCGAGATACAACCTCATGGTCGACGCCCACTTCATGGCCGAGATGTGCGCAGGCATCCTCGTGGCGGTCACCGATTTTGACCGCATCGAAGGCGGGCTCATGCTTGATGTAGCGCACGCAGGGGAGACGAGTGCCGGAATGGGGGGCCGCCAATTTATAACGAAAGAAGGGGAGATCGTGCTCCGGGACGAGAAGGACATCATTTGCGTGCTCTGCCAGGGGGCTGACGAGAAGACAAAGGTGAGGGACGATACGCGCAACGTTCTTTTCTATTCTTACGCCGTTCCCGGCATTGACGGGACCTATCTCAAAGAAGGATTGACCATTGCCGCAGAGGCCATTGCCCGATTCGGCGGTGGGGAAATCAAAGGTTTGGACGTATTCGCTGAAGGAAGGAGCGTATAAGCATAGTATCTTACCCGTGCATGGGTATTATTGACAAAGGCATAAAAGAATATATTACAGGAAAGGAGCGAACATTATGAAGCAGATCATGATCCTGGTCCTCGTGGCATTTTTTGGAATGTTTCTCATCTCCAACCAGGCAGCGGCGTGGGATGAGGCGCAATTGCAACAATTAAAGACCACAAATCAATGCTCCAGCTGCGACCTGAGCGGGGCGAACCTGAGCGGGGCGAACCTGAGCAACGCAAGCCTGTATAAGGCAAACCTGTATAATGCGAACCTGAGCAATGCGAACCTGAGCGGGGCATACCTGAGCAGGGCAGACCTCCCGGGGGCGAACCTGAGCAATGCGAACCTGAGCAATGCAAACCTGCACGGAGCATTTATGTCAGCGGCGAACCTGAGCAATGCGAACCTGAGCAATGCGGATCTCGGCAGCGCGTTCATGAAAGGGGCATACCTGTACGGGGCAAACCTTACCGGGGCAAACCTGAACGGTGCGACCTTGAGCGGGGCTACATGGACGGACGGATCAGTATGTAAAGACGGATCTGCCGGGGAATGTAAAAAGTAGCCGGATTTATAAAGGGATGAATTTTTCAGAGGGAGGACCATGAACATTGATAGAAGGGATTTCATCAAATACGGCGTTCTCGGTATGGGCACAGCTGCTCTCCTCGGCACAGGGGCGGCCGCCTCAGCGCGTGAAACCGTGCCGGCCCGTGAACCTGCGCGGAAGGCGGACCCGGGGCGCGGCGGCTTCATGAGGCCCTCAGGAAAAGAGGCCTATATCGCGAACTATGCCCTTTCGTGGTGGGTCAAACAGTTTCAGCTTCCCCTGCACATCTATTTTGCCCCCGTCATAGCGCAGAACGTGAGGGCCTTCAGGCAGGTCTTCCGGGACCTCTACCCCAAGGGCCACATACGGTTTGCAGCCAAGGCCTGCGCCCATCCGGCGGTGTTCAGGATCGTTGTCCGGGAAGGGGCCGGGATCGACGTGGCCTCCTACTACGAGGCCCAGTGCGCCCTTGAGGCCGGAGCTCCTCCGGAAGAACTGGATCTCAACGGAAACTGCAAGGAGGACTTTCTCATTACAAAGGCAATTGAGACGGACATGCTGATCGTGGCCGACAGCATCGAGGAGTTCCAGGTCGTTTCCCGGATCGCAAAACAGATGGGAAAGAGCCCTCGGGTCGTCATGAGGATCAGCGGGTTCGAACTTGGCCATGTCACGGCAGAGGCCATCTTCACTGCGGGTACGTGGACGAAGTTCGGCGCCGACATTGAGGACATCCCGGGTTTCCTGAAAACACTGGGCGGACATCCCCATATCCGCTTTCTGGGTTTTCATACCCATATCGGCTCCCAGATCACTGACCTGGCCCCTTACCTTGCCGTACTGGGCAAGATGATCGAGCTGGGCCATCTCCTGAAAGAGACGGGCAGGCATTGCGAGGTCATCAACATCGGAGGCGGTTTTCCTGTCTCATACGTGAGCAGGGAAGAATGGGAGCAGTTCATGGAAAGAACTAAAGAAGGCTACCTCGCAGCACAAAAAGGGGATAGGAGCCGCATCTTCATATGGCACAACCGGACGGGAGGCTTCGAGGCCGGACCGGACGGCAGGATCGATATGTCACGCTGGAATGACGACAAGTTCTACAGCCCTTATCCCAAGGAGAAGATGGTGGAGGCCATTCTCAAGGGCACAGTGAAGGTCCACGGAAAAGACGTGAATACCATTCAGGCCCTGAAGACCCTGGGAGAGCCTGCGCTGGTGATCGAACCGGGCCGCAGCGTGGTGGGCGATTCAGCAGTTACGCTGGCGAAAGTATCTCACGTGAGGCGGATCGGCGGACAGCATAATCTGGTGACCCTGGAGATGGGCGTGACCAGTTTCGGAACGGCCCTGGTCTACATGCCGGTCCAGCGATGGGAGATCATCAACGATCACGACAGGAAGGACCCGGCCCCCTTCGAGACCTTCGTGGGAGGAAATCTGTGCTTTTCAGGCGACATGCTTGCAAAGTACAAGATCTCCCTGCAGAGAAGACCGGTCCGGGGAGACGTTTTGCTCATACACGACACAGGCTGTTACGAGGCCCATTTCTTCGCCTCCAATGCAAATGCCTTTCCCCGCCCCGCCCGGGTCCTCGTGGACGCCGACGGCAGGATGACGGTGATGAAAAAACGGGACACCCACGAGGAGATCTTCTCCCTGTAAGGACAACGCACTCTGTAGGAGAGATAGATACCGTTCAACGTTCCATGCTCAACGTTCAAGGCTAAGGCTTTCCGGCGGAGGAAGGTTATTTATATTTTTATGGATGCTCCCGTCACGCCTGTCATATTGCCACTTCGAAGGATATCACGTCGTAATGAACTTCGGGCACCTTTTTGTTCCCTGAATCTACGATGTCGATGATTCCAAGCTGATTAAGGTAGCTGAGGTCCTGCAATACATTCTTGAGATCGCGCCCTGTAATCTTGGCCAGTTCATATATTGATGACGGCTTCCTGTCCTTGATTATTTTCAGCATCGTCAATCTTTTTTCTGTCAGGGCTTTACGCATATCTTTGACGTTGCTGAAATAAACACCTGATTTCTTCTTCACCCCTTTACCTTTTGAAAGCGCTTCGTAAGTTTTTCCTGCCTCCCTGATGGTATCCTCCAGGGATTTAATCTCTATATGTATCTTTTTAATCTTCATCCCAACTCCTCCCTCGTAATTTCTCTAAATCTTTCTTGAAATCTTCCAAGAGCGTCCAGATATCGGAAAAGAGATGTTCTTCCTCACGATTCATAAAATGGCGATGATAGCCCTTCCCCTCGGCGTTATCATAACCCAGCAACCTCCTGCCATCTTTAACATACACAATCGATAATTTAATCCCCTGAGGCTTGTCTTTTGTTTTTGGTACTTTCCATATCTTGATCTCGACGATCTCTTCTTCTTTTATCTCTTTTGTATGCAATACCAAAGTTGCAGCCATAGTGGGTATATTATACCAACCAATGATATATGTCAATAGATTGTAGGAATTTTTTTAATTCCTTCTCAATGTTCCGTACATTCCCCCTTGCAAAATATGTGGAATAAGAGGAAAATGGGGGAAAGAGGCGGCAAGGAACAATTCCAATGGATGACCGGAGATATCTGAAGATCTCCAAAAGCAGGCTCGAGGCCCTCGTTGACGGCATCTTTGCGTTTGCGATGACATTGCTCGTCACCGGCCTTGTCATCCCCCATCTTTCAAAAGGAGAGGCGAAGGCAAGGCTTGCCGTCAGCATTGCAGAGATGCGATCCGAGTTCATTTCGTTTCTGGTTGCGTTCTTTGTCCTTGCTTCGTTCTGGCAGATGCACAACCGGCAGTTTCACTATGTCCGCGTGGTCGACTCCGGTATCGTAAGGATCACACTGTTTATCCTGGCGTGCGTGGTGCTGATGCCGTTTACCACGTATATCAGTGGGGTTTATTCAGACATGCAGATTGCCGTCAACCTTTTTCATGCCAACATGTTCAGCCTTGGGCTGCTCTTCCTTATTCACTGGTGGTACCTCACGAGAACTCCTGATATAACGTCAGTTGAGATCAGCAGCCGCGATGCTTCGAACGGGATACGCAGGGTCCTGGTAACGCCGGCTATCTCCATCCTGGCATTCGTAGTCTCGTTCATCGATCCATCGTGGTCCATGGCCACATATCTTCTTATCATACCCTCCGTCGCTATTGTACGGCGATGCTGTCAGTCAACGATTTAGGACCTTTTGCTTGAAGAGGGGGGGGGCGGATGCCCGCCTGCGGGTGCACTTGCAAGAGCATATCCTGAAGCTGTCGGCTTTCAGCCGATAGCCGCTTATCGCATCTTCTTTCCCAGCACGATCGATGTTTCGATCTGGCGGTCGGGGATGGACCAGTATTTTTTGAGCAGCCCGTCCTTGTCGGGCATGACCTCGTATCCGTGCTTCTTGTAGAAGTCGATCGCCCACGTGGCCGCCTTCCACGTGCCGATGAGGAGCCACTCGGTATCGACCTGCTTTTCGATGAAGGCGAGGAGCTTCGAGCCGATGCCCTTTCCCTGGCTCTCCATACCCACGTACGCGTGGCGTATGAGGGTCACGTCCTTGATGGGCTCTTTCCCCATGACCCCGAGGAGCTTCAGATCCTTCCTGTAGCCGTAAAAGCGCATCCTCCGCATCTCTGCCGTCAGCTCCTCCATCGGCATGTAAGGCTCGTGGTAGCGGTCCCCCGGGATCACGCCCCTGTACCGTGTTGCGCCGTCATTGACCACCTTGAACATTTCCTGTGGATCTCGTGCCTCGAATATCCCCTCCTTCCAGAAGCCGAAGAGGTCGTATGCGTTCTGGAAACCGATGCGGGACATTGCCTTCTCATCGCCCAAAAGATAACGGATCACATCGTAATTCTTACGGATGCCGGGAACAGCGGGGAAATCGGTGCCGAAGAGGTATTTGCTGCTGAACGTTGCCATGGACGGAAAATACTTAAGCAGGTTCTGCGGCGGCAATCCCGACACGTCGATATAGACGTTCTCAAAACCTTTCGCGAGGAATTCCGCTGTCTGGTACCAGAAGCCGCGGCCGCCGTGGCAGAGGATGACCTTCATATCCGGGAAATCGCTGATCACGTCGTCGAAGGTATAGGGGTCGGAATAGCGCATCTTTGAACCCTTGATGAGGCTTGTGCCTGCGTGAAAAAAGACAGGCAGCCCCGCCTTCTCGCAATGCTCGTATATCGGATAGAGCTTCGGGTCGTTGGCGTAAAAGAGGCCGTGGATGGGATGAATCTTGAGCGCCCTGGCGCCCTTCCTCAACTGGTCCTCAAATTCTCCCGCAAGGTCGTCGTGGTAGTTCGGGTTGAGGTTCGCGATGGGGATGAACTCGGGATGTATGGCGCTGATCTCGAGGGTCCTTTCGAAGGGCATGATCCCTGTCATTCCGGGAGAGTATTCAGGAAACAGGATGCCGCCGAAGACCTCTTCCCGCTTTATCACATCCCCGTATTTCTGAGGTATCTGGTTCCCTGCTTCGTCGAAGATCTCGAGTGCGTAAGGTCCGGTTTCCATCCAAAGCCGTTTTGCCTGATCGGTCCATTCATGCATGTGGCCCGCGTGAATATGGACGTCGATGATATTCATACATGTCGTTATATAGTATGGAAAAGGTTATGGCAAGGGAAAAGGCGGTTCAGGCTATTCATATTTTTCTTGAAACAGCACTTGCCCTATGTGTTAATTGTAGGCTATGGCAGCGACCATTGACGTAGACCTCGGCCGCAGGTTTTACATGCTTGGCGTGATCCACAGGGATGAAAGGAACCGGGCATTGCTTCGCCAATGGATCGCCGGCATAGGGCCCGATGTTGTCACGCTTGAGTTTACGAATTACGGGCTGATGTTCAGAAAAGAAAATCGCGAAATATATAAAAAGCGTATTGACGAAATTGCAAAAAAACTGAAAAATGTTAAGAGATCATATAATGAAGCTGCGAAGGGGGACCTGGAGTCTTTCATAAACATGCCTGACGAGTATGAGATCGTTTCCGAATATTGCGCAGAGCGGCAGATACCCTTCTATTTGATTGATATGGACCTGTTCTCTTACTTGAAATTACGGGATACGGAAGAATTATTTGATGCCGGCAACATCGAGAGGCTCCTGACAGAAAAGGATGCCGGCAACGGTTATGGCGAGGCGGCGATGGCGCGCCTCTTCTTCAAGTCCGGCCTGAAAGGCGTTCCTTATGACGACGAGATGTACGTCCGCGACAGGTATATGGCCGACAGGCTTTCCCTTCTGATGAAGCATTCTCCTGAAAAGAGATTCCTTCATATTACAGGCTGGAGGCACCTTGAAGATCCACACGGCCTTTATGCACCCTTGAATCCGCTGAAGGTATTTCCTTATGGTTAAGCTATTTGTTTTTGATCTCGGCAATGTGATCCTCCCCTTTGACCACAGGCAGATCGCGTACAAGCTCCACGAGGTTTCCATGGTAGCAGGGAGGTTTTCCCCTGATGAAATTTTCAGATATATGTTCGATATGGAGAACGGCCTTATCAATGTTTATGAAGAAGGCCTGATGTCTTCAACTGATTTTTTTATGAAGTTGAAGGAGAAGTATAAGCTTGATATAGATTTTGAGGAATTCAAGGACATATGGAACCCCATCTTCCAGGAAGACCATGAGGTGAGCGATATCATCACCTACCTGAAAGGCAAAGGGCATCCCCTTTTCCTTCTCAGCAACACGAACGAGCTTCATTTTGCCTATATCACGGAGATTTTCCCGATCGTGCATTTAATGGACGAGTGGATACTCTCCTTCGAGGTCGGCGCAAAAAAGCCGAAGCAGAGGATATACGATGAGATCTTCAAAAGAACGGACGTGCAGAGAAGGGAAATCCTGTTCATCGACGACATACAGAGACATGTAGAAGTTGCAGAAGGTCTTGGCTTGCAGGGGGTAGTGTTCAGAAGCGCCGGCGACATATGGAATGCAATAAAGGAAAATTTTATATAACAATGATCAGGTATCCTCAGATAGACCCGGTGATTATTAAGATAGGCCCTCTTTCCCTGCGGTGGTATGGCCTCATGTATGTTCTTGGCTTTGCCTCTTCCTATCTGCTGACGATTTACCAGTTGAAAAAGAGGGCCCTGAAGATCGAAAGGGCCAGGATAGACGACCTGTATTTCTATCTCATCGTCGGGCTTATCGTCGGCGCGCGGCTCGGGTATATCCTTTTTTATAACCTTTTGTTCTATCTCGAAAACCCTTTAGAAGTATTTGTGCTCTGGCACGGCGGAATGTCTTTTCACGGGGGGCTCATAGGGGCCTTTATTGCAGGATATGTGTATATAAAAAGGAAGAAGCTCGGTTTTTTCCTGATCATTGACCTTATCATCCCAACCTGCCCCGTCGGGATCGGGTTCGGCAGGCTCGGGAACTTCATAAACGGCGAGCTCTTTGGAAGGCCGGCTGACGTGCCGTGGGCGATGGTGTTTCCCCAGGGCGGCAGCCTCCCGCGGCACCCGTCGCAGTTGTACGAGGCCTTTTTTGAAGGGCTCCTTCTATTTGCAATACTTTGGATCTATAAGGATTTTAAGAAGCGCGAGGGGGATGTCTTCGCGCTCTTTTTGATCCTCTATGGATGCTTCAGGATCTTCTGCGAATTTTTCAGGGAGCCCGATCTCCAGATAGGCCAGATCCTTGGCCTTTTCAGCATGGGGCAGCTTTTAAGCGGACTAATGATAGCGGCAGGGCTGTTCCTGAAATACTACTGGCTGCCGAGAAAATCAGCTCATGGCTGATAGCTGATAGCAAGAACTAAATAAAGTAGGGAGTAGGCAGCTATCAGCAAGAGCATAAAGAGAGCAAGAAGAAGGCAGTATGCAGTATGCACAAAAAAAGCTTTTCACTGCCTACTGCTTACTTCGCATTTGCTATTTTTACTGTGCCTACTGCCTACTTGGTTCTTGCTTCTGCTATGAGCCATGAGCCGCCTTACAATATCTCCACCAGCCCGCTGTCGATATCGTAGTAAGCGCCGACGACCTTAACCTTTCCCCCCTTTACCAGCTTTGCAATGATAGGCGTTGATGTCTTTACCTGTTTCGTAACGAGGTCAATGTTTATCCTGATGGCGTTGTCTATAATGTCGCCTTTTTTGACTTTTGCCTTTTTGACTGCGGGAATAATCGCCTTTGCGATGCTCCCGATATGTCCGTGGGCCTCTCCGCCCTGTACGGTGGCGGTGACGGCGCCGCATTTTGAGTGGCCGAGGATGACAACGAGCCTGGTCCCAAGATGGTCTACTGCGTATTCGATGCTGCCGAGGGCTACGTCATCAACGATGTTGCCGGCATCGCGGATAACAAAGATGTCGCCGATCCCCTGGTCAAAGAGGATCTCCGGAGGTATGCGGGAATCCGAGCAGCCCACTATCACCGCAAAAGGCTTCTGCCCTTTCGATACCTCGGCCCGGCGCCTTACCCCCTGGTTTGGGTGTTTCTGCTTTAATGACGCATATCTTTTATTGCCGTCGGTTAGCTTCTTTAACGCCTGATCTGCCTCGGTATGATGGCTCATGATGCCCTCCAGAATTTTTACAGTATAATTTTTTACAGTATAATAAAAGATTTGATAGAAATCATCAAGGTAAATAACCAAACGCCAATAGCCGAACATCCAATAAAAAAAGGAGATCCAGCATTCCCTCTCCCCCCGAATAACTATGCCGTTTCTATCCTCTGATACCTCGCAGCTTGCTGCGGAGTGGTTCATTAATATAGTCCTGCAGCCGGCTTTGTGAATATCAGGTACAAAACCGACAGAAAAACATATGTTAGCCATTACGAAGGCGTGCCCGCAAAGCCGTGGCATGTTTCCTGCGCCCGCAACAAGGGGATATTGTCTTGTGTCGCGTGTATGTAGACGGCACAGGAGGGGGTGCCCCATAATTGTGAAAATATTAACAAAATTTTGTTGACAACTTTTGTATACATGTTTAAAATAATTCGTCTAAGCGAACTAAGGATAACAAGCAGGTCAATCCAAATATTAAATCAGGAGGTTTTGTATGGCAGCAATGAAGGAAGAGAACAACAAGTATTACCCCTCAAAGGAATTCGTCGACCAGGCATACGTAAAGAGCCGTGAAGAGTATGAGAAGATGTGGAAGCAGTCTGTAGAGGACCCGGAAGCGTTCTGGGGCAACGCGGCAAAAGAATTGTTCTGGTTTAAGCCGTGGCTGAAGGTCAACAGGGAAGATTTTGCCAAAGGCGAGATCGAGTGGTTCATCGGCGGCAAGACAAACATCTCTTATAACTGCCTTGACTATCAGATCGAAAAGGGCAAGGGCGACAAGGTTGCCATCCTCTTCCAGGGCGAGCCCGAAGACGACGTGGTAAAGCTCACTTACAACGAGATGTTGAAGCTTGTATCGAGATTTGCGAACGTGCTGAAGAAAAAGGGCGTCCGCAGGGGCGACAGGGTTGCCATCTACCTTCCTATGATCTGGCAGCTCCCCGTTGCAATGCTTGCATGCGCAAGGATCGGCGCCATCCATACGATCGTTTTCGGCGGTTTCTCAGCTGAGGCGCTCCGCGACAGGATACTTGATGCAGGCGCAAAGGTCCTTATTACAGCGAACGGCTACTGGCGTTCCGGCAAGAACGTGAGCTCCAAGGCGAACGCAGACACGGCGTGCGACCTCTGTGCAGCGCAGGGCCACACAGTTGATAAGGTCATCGTTGTAAAGAGGCTTGAAAAGTTCGACGTCCCCATGAAGGCAGGCAGGGATACGTGGTTTGAGGAAGAGCTTGCGGCAGCAGACATTACCGATACATGCCCGGCCGAGATGATGGATGCAGAAGATCCTCTCTTCATCCTTTACACCTCAGGCTCCACCGGCAAACCGAAGGGCGTTCTCCACACCGTCGGCGGCTATATGGTCTATACATACCACAGCTTTAAATATATCTTTGATTACAAGGATAAGGACGTCTTCTTCTGTACAGCGGATATCGGTTGGGTAACAGGTCACTCCTATATCGTCTATGGGCCGATGTCGAACGGCGCAACATCGATCGTCTTCGAGTCAGTCCCCACATTCCCGAACCCAGACAGGTTCTGGCAGATCGTTGAGAAGTTCAAGGTCAACATCTTCTACACAGCTCCTACCGCGATCAGGGCGCTCATGAAAGAGGGCGAGAAGTGGCCGCAGGGCAGGAACCTCTCATCCCTGAGGCTCCTTGGCTCCGTCGGCGAGCCCATCAACCCGGAGGCATGGCTGTGGTACCACAAGTACGTTGGTGGAGAGAACTGCCCCATCGTCGATACCTGGTGGCAGACCGAAACAGGCGGCATACTCATTACGCCTCTCCCAGGCGCATGGCCGACCATACCCGGATTTGCAACCCTGCCGTACTTTGGTGTTCATGCCCGCACATTACAGTCAAGGTCCGATGCATCTAAACCGGCAGTAGACGCACCCGTCAACGAACAGGGCGAGCTCTGCATTGCAAGATCGTGGCCCGGCATGATGAGGGGCGTTTTTGGCGAACCCGAAAGGTTCTTCAACACATACTTTGTCCAGCAGCCCGGCTTTTACTTCTCCGGCGACGGGGCAATAAGGAACGAAGACGGCTATTTCAGGCTCATGGGCCGCATTGACGACGTTGTCAACGTATCAGGCCACAGGATGGGTACCGCAGAGGTTGAGGCAGCACTTAACTCCTATACCTCATCAGTTGCAGAGTCTGCCGTTGTCGGTTTCCCGCACGAAGTGAAGGGCGAAGACCTTTACGCATATATCATTCTGAAAACAGGTGTTACCGGTGATGATGCACTGAAGAAAACACTGGTGGCACACGTAAGGAAAGAGATCGGCCCTATCGCGTCTCCCGGCAAGATCCAGTTCGTATCAGGTCTGCCGAAGACACGTTCCGGCAAGATCATGAGAAGGATCCTGAGAAAGGTCGCATCCGGCGAGATCGACCAGATTGGCGATACCACAACACTTGCCGATCCGGCAATAGTCGATGAGATCGTAAAGGGCAGGCAGTAAGATCTCTGATACAACGAACATAAAAGCCCCCGGAGAAACCTCCGGGGGCTTTTCGTATATAGTATATGGTATATAGAAGACGAAGATACAAAACAGGAACCATATACGGGTAGCCGGGTTTACGAACTACGATATACGATATACGAATGACGAAATACGGTTTTTATGTATACGCTTAATTCAACGAAAGGCTACCATGTGGGCCAATTGAACACGCTCGGATGGGAGCTGACGGTCTGCAACGCCCTCCATCCGGCGGGGACGCCTCTGCGGAAAATACTCACCCGTGACGATTCTTTTGGTCATCTTCTCTATGATTATCTGGTTAGATTTGTGCCTATGGAAAAGATCGCGAGGGTGATTGAGGTCGGCGGGGGGTACGGCTATCTGATGAAGGATTTCCTTGAAAGGAACAGTACGCTGGAGCCGTGCATGCTCGATATCTCTCCATTTCTTCTCGATAAACAGAAGAAGGCCCTCGGGGAGCACAATGTTTCCTACAGGGAGGAGGATTTTCTGGAGACAGACCCGGCCTTTCTTGAGGGGTTTGACCTGGTGGTGTTAAATGAAAATTTGGGGGACTTCCCGACCCTTGTTGGCCTTAACGAAGGCCTGCTCCGATCTTCTTCCGGCATTGCTGATCCGATCCTTAGGTCGGCGCTTCATTTTTTTACCAGGTACGATCTTGAAAAGCCTGAAGGCGTTTTTAACCTGAACATAGGCGCCCTGCAGGCCATAGAAAGGCTTTGTGCCGCAGGCATTCCGTATATTTATTTGGGTGAGCACAGCTGCGAAGCTGCTGTCCACGAACCGTTGAGGCCCTTGATCTGCATCGAGTCCACAGGGAACCCCGGGAGGATAGCGCTGAAGGGGCACGATGAATACACCATAAAATTCTCCTACCTTGAGTCTATCGCCAGGGCCTTTCGCTACCGCTCTGTCCGCGGGCCTTTTGCAGACTTCATCGCATTTGATATGACCGAAAGTATCAAGAGCATACTTGCCACCAGGGGAAGGGAGGGCGATGAGGCGGAGATGGTCTGCCAGTTTATCGAAGACCTCTTTCAGTATGAATACATGATCATGATCAAAGACTGATACCGAACTGCCTTCATCCAATATATAAAAAGTGTGAGCGAAACCCCTGTCTGCAGGGAGTTTCGCTCACACCGGGATGTGCCTGTTCTCTATGAACGCTTCGGCGGTTTCAGGAGCAGGAGGGCGATGATAATGCCGAGAATGGCCATGCCTGCCGTGGGGATGAAGGCCTTCAGGTAGCTCCCGAAGACATCCTTTGCCATACCTGAAATGATGCCGCCTATGATGGCGCCAAGGCCGTATGCGCTGAACATAACGCCGTATTTCTGGGCATAGCCTTCAAGGCCAAAGAATGTCGCGGTGCCTGCAGGACCGATGGCAAGCCAGCCGCCAAGGCAGAGCCAGAAGCCGCAGAAGGCTATCGCATAGAGTATTGTTGACCCCTGTCCCGCGCTGAGCATCATGAAGGATGCAACAGCGATAATGACGAAGGAGAGTATTGCCGCCCCCCTTGGTGTGATCTTGTCGGAGAGCGCGCCGAAGATGGGACGGCCGATGCCGTTGAAGATCGCGAATATAGACACAAGAAATGCGGCAGTGCCGATATCAAGGCCGATCACCTCTCTTCCCACCGTTGCGGATATGCCGATGGCCATAAGGCCTGCCGTTGAGCCTAATATGTAGCAGAGCCATAAGCCATAGAAGCTGGATGTGCTGAGCATCTGTCCTGCCGTGAAGGACGATGCAGTAGCGCCACCTGCCGGTTGCGGCGGGTTCCAGCCGGCAGGCTTCCATCCTGCTTCGGGGAACCTCATGAACATGGAGAGGATCACCGTGACGATAAGGAACCCGATCCCCATCATGCCAAAGGTGTTTAGAGGCCCGGAAGATGCAATAAGGTTTTTCGCAAGCGGCGCCGTTACAAAGGCTGAAGCGCCGAAGCCGAGGAGCGAAAGCCCCACGGCGAGGCCTTTTTTGTCGGGAAACCATTTTGTGGCAACGGAGACAGGCCCGCCATAGACGATGCCGACACCTGCTCCTCCGATGACCCCGTACGTTATGACGACCATGGTCATACTGCCGGCAAACTTTGTCAGTATCCAGCCAAGGCCCACAACGATACCGCCGACGATCATAACCTTTCGAGGCCCCAACTTGTCGATAAAACGGCCGGAAAAGAAGGTAAAGAGTGCGAAAATCGCAAGGAAGACCATGAAGGGCAGATTGCCCTGGGTTGCAGTTGCGTTAAACATCGTTTCCAGCGGCTTCTTGAAGACGCTGTATGCGTACACGGCGCCCAGGCACATGTTGATGATCATGCCGAGCACGACAAAGATCCACCGTCCGGCATTTGCGGACATGCCAAAAACTTTTGTATCGTCGGACATATGAATTTACCTCCCGAAAATGTATTCAAATTACAGACTTGACTGAAGATATTATACTCAGTCAGTTAATGTCAAGTCTTTTCCGTGACCAAATTCACAAGACATATACATCAAATAACCAATAACCAATAACCAAACACCAATTAATACTCAATAACCAATGACCGAATTACCAAAGGGGAAAAATGCAAATCTTTGTTTGGTCATTGAATATTGGGTATTGGTGCTACGTGCTTATCACTGGTATCCAGTATCCGGCAGACAGCACAAGGGCCGTGAATCGTCAGGCGTCAGGCGATTAAGCCCCTTACGACTTACGGGTGTTCTGCCGTGAGCCATGAGCTGCCCCTGGTCCTATTTTTGTGGGTATAATCTATAACTGTTTAATTTAATAGCATATTTTATTCTATGATAATTTTTTATTCACTTCGTAAAATTTTTTGACCTTTTTACCGCACGTTCCATGCCATACAGGGCCCCGTCTTTTTATTAAAAATCTTTAAAAATTTCTTGACATTACATGACTAAATCGTTTAATATACCAAAGTTTTTCGCAGTGTACCAATATCCCTTAATAAAATGAGGGATTATTTTTTTGGAGGTTTTGATGCCTACTATTAACCAATTAGTGAGGCGAGGGAGAGAAGCCGTCAAAAAGAAGAGTTCTTCTCCGGCCCTTACCGATTGCCCACAGAAAAGAGGAGTCTGCGTAAGAGTATATACGACCACTCCAAAAAAACCGAACTCTGCATTGCGCAAGGTGGCTCGTGTCAGGCTTACAAACGGCATCGAAGTGACCACATATATACCGGGGATCGGACATAACCTTCAGGAGCACTCCGTTGTGTTGATCAGGGGCGGAAGAGTAAAAGACCTGCCCGGTGTCAGGTACCATATTATCAGAGGTTCTCTGGACGCAAGCGGCGTAGTGAACAGAAAGAAGAGCAGATCAAAATACGGCGCCAAGAGACCGAAGCAATAAAGGAGCGTTTTCATGCCGAGAAAAGGACATGTTTCAAAGAGAGAAAAACTGCCTGACCCGAAATATAATGACCTGCTCGTGCAGAGGCTTGTAAGCTGCGTCATGCTGGATGGGAAAAAGAGCACCGCGACGGGCATTGTATATGGCGCGTTCGATCTCATAGCAAGCAAGATCAAAGACGAGCCGTTAAAGGTCTTTCATAAGGCGGTTGAAAATATCAGGCCGGAGATAGAGGTTAAGGCGAGACGCGTGGGCGGGGCAACATACCAGGTGCCTGTTGAGGTAAGACTGAACAGAAAACTTTCGTTGGGCATCAGATGGCTCATCAGATATGCAAGGGAAAGATCAGAAAGAACGATGGTCGAAAAGCTCGCAGGAGAGATCATCGACGCCTATAACAACAAGGGAGCTGCCGTAAAGAAGAGGGAGGATACCCACAAGATGGCGGAGGCCAACAAGGCTTTTGCCCATTACAGATGGTAGCACGTTCGTTATGAATCAAAATGTAAGAAACGTCGGGATCATGGCTCATATTGATGCAGGGAAGACGACTGCTACTGAGCGGATGCTGTTCTATACAGGAGTGAACAACAGGATCGGGGAAGTTGATGACGGCGCTGCGACGATGGATTGGATGGAAGAGGAAAAGGAGCGCGGCATCACCATCACCGCTGCAGCCACCACCTGTTTCTGGAACGACCACAGAATAAACATTATCGACACGCCGGGCCATATCGACTTTACGATAGAAGTGGGCAGGTCGTTGAGGGTCCTCGACGGGGCGGTGGCGCTTTTCTCCGCGGTGGAGGGCGTTGAGCCGCAATCCGAGACCGTCTGGAGACAGGCCGACCGCTACGGCGTGCCGAGGATAGGCTTCGTGAACAAGATGGACAGGCCCGGGGCTGATTTCCAAAGATGCATTGCCATGATACAGGAGATATTAAAAACCAACCCGCTTGTCCTGCAACTGCCGATCAAGGAAGGGGATGAATTTCTCGGTGTTGTGGACATCATTGCCGGGAAGGCCGTCCTTTATGACAAGGACAGGTTTGGATACGAATATTCCCTCTGCGGCATACCCGCACATATGGCCGCCGAGGTTCATGCAGCGCGGGAAAGAATGATGGAGACGCTTTCCGAGGTCGATGACGATTTCATGCTGCGGTTCCTGGAGGGCGATGAGATCGGAGAAGGCGAGATCAAGAGGGTAATACGCAAGGGGACGCTCAGCGGGAACATCCTGCCGGTGCTGTGCGGCAGCGCTTTTAAGAACAAAGGCATCCAGCCGCTTCTTGACGCGATCGTGGACTATCTCCCGTCTCCTCAGGATATATCGCCGCACAACTGCTGGACAGAGGACGGGGAAGAGAAGACCCTCGTCGGAACAAAAGATGAGAAGTTCAGCGGGCTCGTTTTTAAGATCATGAACGATCCCTTTGTCGGCCATCTTACCTATATCAGGGTCTATTCGGGCGAATTGAGAACGGGCGGTACCGTTCTGAACACATCAAAATTAAAGACAGAGCGGATCGGCCGCATAATGAGGCTTCACGCGAACAAAAGGGAAGAGATAAAAAAGGTGGAGGCCGGGGATATCTGTGCGATCGTCGGCTTGAAAGGCGTCTCAACGGGCGATACGCTTGCTGATCCCGACATGCACATATCCTTCGAGGCAATAGAGGTTCCGGCGCCCGTCGTTTCCTGCGCCATTGCCCCGAAAAAGAAGGATGACCTCAAGAAGATGTGGCTTGTCTTCAACAAATACACCGTTGAGGACCCGTCGCTTACCGTGAGGCTTGACAGCGAGACGGGAGAGGTTATTCTCTCCGGCATGGGTGAACTTCACCTTGAGATCATTATGGACAGGGCGAAAAGAGAGCATAACCTTGAAATGCTTTCCTCGCCCCCGCAGGTAGCCTACCGGGAGGCCATCACAAGGCATACGACAGGAACGGGCAAGTATATAAAACAATCCGGGGGACGGGGCCAATACGGCCATGTCGTGCTGCAGGTATCTCCCCACGAGGGGGCCGGATTTATCTTTGAGAACAAGATTGTGGGCGGCGCCATACCGCGGGAATACATTTCCAGCATAGAGGCGGGGATCAAGGAGACGCTGGAAAAGGGTATTGCATATGGATACCCGTTGATCGACATCAAGGTTGAGCTTTTGGATGGCTCTTTTCATGAAGTGGATTCGTCGGAGCTTGCGTTCAAGCTCGCCGGGTCCATCGGCGTAAAGGATGCCATAGCAAAGGCAAACCCTGTTCTCCTCGAACCCGTCATGAAGGTCGACATCAATGTCCCCGGAGAGTTTCTCGGATCCGTCATAAGCGATATCTCGTCGAGGAGGGGCAGGATCGCTGAAATAGGCGACAGGAACGATTTCAAATCAATTCTTGCTTACCTGCCGCTGGACGAGATGTTTGGATATACGACGAGGCTTCGTTCGGTAACCCAGGGAAGGGGCTATTACAGCATGGAATTTTTTCATTATGCCCCCGTGCCGCAGCATATCTATGAAAACATTTTAAAGAATAGAGATAAAAATCAAACGGAGGTTCTCTATGGCTAAGAAGAAGTTTGAGAGGACAAAGCCCCACGTGAACATCGGAACGATCGGGCATATCGATCACGGGAAGACGACGCTTACCTCTGCGATCACGAGGTGCCTCGCCAA
>Ga0302252_1000640_pt1 | contig 27671 bp, 22 predicted proteins | sample AAG_RA_Leu_MG_FD_193511 | JGI IMG/M metagenome (GOLD analysis project Ga0302252, IMG submission 193511) | Enriched activated sludge microbial communities from anaerobic digester in WTTP, New Holstein, Wisconsin, United States - AAG_RA_Leu | ecosystem: Engineered > Bioreactor > Anaerobic >... | reverse complement strand
AAGGGAGAGGGGACAATGTGGCCAAGTGCCATTTGTGCGCTGGCCATGATTTGCTAAGGGAGAGGGGACAATGTGGCCAAGTGCCATTTGTGCGCTGGCCATGATTTGCTAAGGGAGAGGGGACATGGAAAAGTTTTTACATGCAATCAGGCATAAAATTGTTTACAATAAAGCCAACGCCGTAAAGATTGAAGGGCAGGAGCAAAGCCCTGTTTGCACTTAATGTGATATGAGAACGCTATTACTAAACCCACCTTCGTTCAAGGGCTTCGACGGTAGTGCAGGCTCGCGTTATCAGGCATGCCGGGAGATCAGATCGTTCTGGTACCCGACCTGGCTTGCCTATCCGGCAGGCATGATCAAGGAAGCAAGGCTGCTCGATGCCTCGGCTGAGGAGATGACGCAGGAAGAGGTAATTAACGAGGCAAGCGGCTATCAGCTTATCATAATCCATACGGGCACGCCTACTTTTGAACACGATGCAGCGCTGGCAGGCGCACTCAAAGAGGCGCACCCGCACCTCACGATAGGCATGGTCGGCCCCCACGTGACCGTCAGCCCTGAAGAGAGCCTGAGATCTTCGCCGGCCCTCGATTTTGTCGCCATCGGCGAGTTCGACGACACGGTGGCCGAGATCGCTGAGGGGCGGCCCCTCGATACGGTAAGGGGGATCGTCTTCCGTTCCAACGGGACCACCCATAGCACGCCGGCGAGACCGTTCATTGAGGACCTCGACCGACTTCCATTTGTGACAGATGTCTATGCAAGGGACCTGCGCATGGAAAATTATTTTATCGGCTACCTGAAGCACCCCTATGTGTCTTTGTACGGGGGCCGCGGGTGCCGGGGCCGCTGCACCTATTGCCTGTGGCCGCAAACCATAGGCAGCGGCACGTACCGGGTCCGCAGCCCGAAGAACATTATCGAGGAGATCTCCCGCGCGCGGACGCTCTTTCCCCAGACAAAGGAGTTTTTTTTCGACGACGACACCTTTACCGACCATCCGGGATTGCAAGAGATCGCAGAAGGGATCGGCGCCCTTGGCATCACGTGGTCATGCAACGCCAGGGCGAACGTGCCGGAAGACACCCTGGAAATGCTGAAAAGAAGCGGGCTGCGGCTCCTCGTGGTTGGGTTTGAATCGGGCAACCAGACCATACTGAACAATATCAGGAAGGGCATCAGCCTTGAAGGGGCCCGCAGGTTCTCACGGGCAGCCAGAGAAGCAGGCATCCTTGTTCATGGCACATTCATACTCGGCCTGCCTGGAGAAACAAGGGAGACCATGGAAGAGACCATGAGGTTTGCCCGTGAGATCGACCCTTACAGCCTGCAGGTCTCTCTTGCCGCTCCTTATCCGGGAACAGCGCTTTATAACGAGGCAAAGCGTGAAGGGTGGCTTGTCGCGGAAGGGGGCGGGCTCACAAGGGAAGGCATCCAGAGCTCGGTCCTTGCGTACCCGTGGCTTTCAAAGGATGAGATATTCGCCGCCGTCGAGGTCTTCTACCGCCGCTTCTACCTGAGGCCTGCCCCGATCCTGAGGATCTTGAAGGAAATGCTCAGGGACAGGGATGAATTTTCCCGGCGGATCAGAGAGGGGAGGGAATTTTTTTCCTTTATGGCAAGGCGGAAGGAAATGACGGTATGATGATCGAAGCGTCTCAGTCGCCGGGACAGGACAGGTACCTTGTGGTCGTTGCCGATGATTTCGGCCGCTCCGCCTCGGTCAACAAGGCCGTTGCCATGGCCTGCGACGCAGGCATCCTGACTTCTGCAAGCCTTATGGCCGGGGGCGATGCCTTTGAGGAGGCCATTGAGCTCGCCGAAAAATATCCCGGGCTTTCGGTAGGGCTTCACGTGATGCTCTCCGATGGATGCCCGGTCCTTTCACCCGCCGATATTCCGGACCTGGTCAACGATAGCGGCCTTTTCGATGAAAGCCCGATGCGGGCCGGAATTGCCTACTGGAGGTCAAGAAGCAAGATTGCCTCCCAGATCGAGGCCGAGGTGAAGGCGCAGTTTGATAAGCTTGAAGATACAGGCATCCACCCTACTCATGTTGACTGTCATCATCATCTCCATATGCACCCTATCCTGTTTGCCGTTATCGCGCATGAGGCGGCACGAAGGGATGTTGCCTGGATAAGGGTACCCCTCGAGCCCTGGTCTTTAGTGCTTGGCCTCCATTCGCCGATCCTGGGCATAAAGGCCGTTTTCATGCGGCTGGTCTTCGGGCTTATTGCGATCAGGAACCTGCGGATGGCCCGCGCGTTCGGGCTGCGCGTCGCGAACAACGTTTACGGATTGTCCGGGACAGGGAGGATGAACGAAGAGTATCTCCTCGCCCTCCTGCCTTATGTAAAGGGCATGGTGAGCGAGGTATATCTCCATCCTGACCTGGATTCATCGCCGGGCCGGGAAGAGATGAAGGCCGCCACCTCAGGGCGGGTGTTAGACCGGCTGAAGTCCTTCGGCCTTAGGCTTGTTGGTTTCAGAGAGCTTACGGCGCTGCTGCCGCATACAGGATCTGCTGCTGATCCGGTTATATACGACCATGGATAACTTACACCTCATACACAGGAAGCTTATAGAAGAAATAGAGCCGGAGTACGGCTGGGGCCTTGCCGATAGCGTGTCTGAGGCCATCAAAAAGAGCTGCCATTACTTCATACAGAACCAGCATCAGGATGGCTACTGGTGGTTCGAGCTGGAATCGAACGTAACTATTACTGCAGAATATCTCATGCTCCTCACCTTTGCGGGCATAGAGGACAAGGCAAGAAACGCAAAAATAGCCAAATACATACTGAAACACCAAAGGCCTGATGGGACATGGGCGATATACAAAGGCGGCAAGGGAGACATCAGCACAACCGTGGAGGCATATTTCGCGCTCAAGCTGGCCGGCTACAGGGAAGACCATTTCCGTCTCGCCGAGGCCAGGCGCTTTATCCTTGCCAACGGCGGCCTTGCAAAGACAAGGGTTTTCACAAAGATATTCCTTGCACTTTTTGGCCAGTACGATTGGAGGGCCATCCCTTCCGTTCCCGTGGAGATCATGCTTCTTTCTCCACGGCTTCCCTTCAACATCTATAGTTTTTCAAGCTGGGCGAGGGCCACCTTTGTCCCGCTCTCTGCCGTGCTCGATGCAAAACCTGTAAAGGCCATCCCTGCAAGCCGGGGGGTGCGCGAGCTTCTCAACGGTGACCCGGCTGATGAGCCATCCGGTCAGCCCGATCCTATCTTCTCGTGGAAGCGCTTCTTTGTACAGCTCGACAAATTAATGAAGACGATCGAGGACAGCCCTGTGCGGCTTTTCAGAAAAAAGGCGCTGGAAAAGGCCCTTCGCTGGATACTGGAGCACCAGGAAGACACTGGCGATTGGGGAGGGATACAGCCGGCCATGGTAAACTCTACCCTTGCCCTGCTCGTTCAGGGCTATGATGGTTCAAGCATACCGGTGCATAAAGGATTTAAAGCACTGGAAAGGTTCACCATCGAGCAGGATGGTGAGCTATGCCTTCAATCGTGCATATCACCGGTATGGGACACCGCCCTCACTGCCCTTGCCCTTTCCTGCTCGGGCCTACGGGAAGACCACCCCGTCATGGTAAACGCCTGTAAATGGCTGGCAGGCAAGCAGATATTCAGGAAGGGGGACTGGAGCGTGAAGAGGCCTCATGTTGAGCCGGGAGGATGGGCCTTCGAGTTCGTCAACAACTGGTACCCCGATATAGACGATACTGCGGTCGTGCTCATGTTCCTCAACAGGTGCAACTATCAAATATCTCTCACAACAGGGAACTTCAGGAAAGCGGTTGATTGGGTGATCGGCATGCAGGGAAAAGACGGTGGGTGGGCCGCCTTTGACACGGACAACAATCTCAACCTCCTCAATCGAACCCCCTTTGGCGACCTTGAGGCGATGATCGATCCAAGCACGCCCGATATCACGGGAAGAGCGCTCGAGCTGCTTGGCTGCATCAGCTACCCCCTGTCGGGCAAGATAATAAGAAAGGCATTGAAGTTCCTCAAAAATACCCAGGAAAAGGACGGCCTCTGGTGGGGGAGGTGGGGCGTTAATTATATCTACGGCACATGGTCCGTACTTGCGGGGTTGCGCTCCATCGGCGAGGACATGACAAAACCATACATACGAAAGGCCGTTGAGGGGCTCAGGCAATACCGGAACCCTGACGGAGGATGGGGAGAGAGCTGCGAATCTTATGCGAACCCTCACTTGCGGATGCGCGGAAAGAGCACTGCCTCTCAGACCGCATGGGCGATAATGGCCCTCATCGCGGCAGGAGAAGGTACATCGGGCGAGGCGGTCGAGGGCATACGATTTCTTCTCGACAGGCAGCTGCCGGACGGCGCTTGGGACGAGGAGGAGTTCACCGCAACCGGCTTCCCCAAGCACTTCATGATCAAGTACCATAACTACCGGAACTGCTTCCCCCTGATGGCGCTCGGAAAATTCCTCTGGCAGCCGAAGGAGAAGGGCACCTTCGTCTATACCACAGAGGCAGAATAATGGCGAGGGCTCTGGTGACAGGGGCTACCGGGTTCATCGGGTACCACGTTGCGAAGGCGCTCAGGGAAAAGGGGTTCGCCGTGCGCGCCCTTGTCAGGAACGGCTCGGACACTGCCTTCCTTGCCTCCCTTGATGTGGAGCTGGCGATAGGGGATGTCAGGGACTACGGCGCGGTGCTGAAGGCGATCAAAGGCTGCGATCAGGTATACCATGTGGCCGCCGATTACAGGCTGTGGGTGCCTGACCCGGAGACAATGTACGCCATAAACGTTCAGGGCACGGTCAATGTCATGCAGGGGGCGATGGAAAGCAACGTTGCTAAGGTTGTCTACACCAGCACCGTGGGGATACTGGCACCTGCGGCAGGCAGAGAACAGCGCAGCGATGAGGCCCCGGCCAGATTCCAGGACCTGGCCGGACATTACAAGAGATCGAAATTCCTCGCCGAAGAGGAGGTGCAAAAATTTATCGCCAGAGGCCTCCCTGTGGTGATCGTCAAGCCAACCGCCCCTATAGGCGCAATGGACAGGAAGCCTACGCCCACCGGAAAGATAATAGTCGACTTTCTTAACGGAAGGATGCCGGCATACCTGGATACGGGGCTCAACTTTGTTGATGTCAAGGACGTGGCAGAGGCCCACGTGCTCGCATCAGGGTCGGGCACCGTCGGGGAAAGCTACATACTGGGGAACGAGAACATTACCTTGAAGCAATTCCTGCACCTGTTGGCCCGCTTGACGGGGGAAAAGCCCCCTCGATGGAAACTACCCTACATCCCGGTGCTTTGCATCGCCTTCATTGATCAGTCCTTCTCGAAGCTCTGTGGGAGAAAGGCGCCGGCGATCCCGCTTGATGGCGTGCGCATGGCCCGGCACTACATGTTCTTTGACTGCTCCAAGGCAGTGCAGAAGCTGGGGATGGCGCAAAGTCCCGTTGAAAAAGCAGCTCAAAGTGCGATAGAATGGTTCAGGAGGAGCGGTTACGCACCGCCCCGTTCCTCCGGAGATGTTCATGGATGAGAAAAACAACATAGATGCAAAGACCGAAAAGAAGGACAGAAAGCTCGGCGACGAGTGGCTCGACTGGGACGGCACGACGCGGCCCGGAGAGGGCGAGATCGACGAAAAGCCGGGCACGTTCTTTGCCCTTGCCATAGGGTCCGTCCTTATCGTTATAGCATGCATATGGGTCGGGTGGTATCTGGCAAAACCCAGGATCGAGCAGTTCATCCCCCTCTCTTCCGATCTTATCGAATGGCTGGCCCTTGTGCTCGCCGCGATCATTTTTATGCTCGCCGCAGCGGAAACCATACTGATGCTGAAATTCCGCACGTCTGTTTTTCCTTATGCCCTGACTGAAAAGCTTCTGCTTTCCCTTCTCTCGAAAAGCATGTGGCTCGGGCCAAAGCTGGGTATAAGCAAGGACAGGGTCGGCAACTCCTTCATTAAGGCCCATAACCTGGTAGTAGAAAGCCACGCGCGCGAGATAAACGCCAACACGCTTCTGATCCTCCTCCCGAGATGCCTGCAAAGGGAGGCAAGGCAGCAGATCGCAGAGAGGGTGCATGGAAAGGATGTGCAGATCGTAACCGCCGCGGGAGGCGAAGAGGCGAGGAAGGCCATCAGGCAATACAGGCCTTCTCTCATCCTTGCCGTTGCCTGCGAGAGGGACCTTATCAGCGGCATCAGGGACGTGGCAGAGAAGGTGCATGTCCTTGCCATTCCGAACCTGAGGCCCGAAGGGCCGTGCAAGAATACCCACCTTTCGCTCGACGCCTTCGATGAGGCGCTGCATTTCATCAATGAAAAGGGGATTAAGGCCGCGAAGCCTTGATCTGCGCACCATGCGTTTCTCGCCCGGACTCTCTGCTGAGCTTACAGCATACTTCCTTAAGAACCTTTTCCAGGGACGCAGGAGATATCCTTTTGTACTGATGCTTGAGCCGACGCACCGGTGCAACCTCGCTTGCGCAGGCTGCGACAGGATTAGGCTCGACTCGAAAGAGCGGTTGCCGGACCTTACCCTTCGCGAATGCCTGGATGCCGTCGTTGAATCGAACGCGCCGGTGGTCACGGTAACAGGCGGAGAGCCGCTTCTTTACGGAGACCTGAAGGAGCTGATCTCAGAGCTGATCCGCCTGAAACGATACATCTATCTCTGCTCGAACGGGCTTCTCGCCGATTCCTTCGTCAGTACCTATGCCCCTCACCGGCGATTGACGTTCAGCTTCCACGTCGACGGCATGGAGGGGACACACGACCGGATCACCGGAAGGCCTGGATCGTTCGGGAGGGTCATCGATGGGCTGAAGGCTGCGAAGAAAGAGGGATTCCGCGTGTGGACAAACACCTCCATCTACAAGTGGACCGATACGGACGAGCTGATAGAGCTCTTCTCTCTCCTCGGGACGCTTGGAGTGGACGGCATCCTGGTCTCCCCCGCTTTCGGCTACGAGAGCGTAGCGGATGACATCTTCCTCAAGAAGGAAGAGGTGGCGAAAGTGTTCGGACAGATGCGCCGGAGGTTCCGCGGCCTGCCCATGACCGGCACGCCCCTTTACTTCGATTTCCTGGAGGGGAAAGGAGAGATGAATTGCATGCCCTGGGGGAGCCCGACCCGCAACCCCTTCGGCTGGAAGTCGCCCTGCTACCTCATCACCGACAAATACTACGGATCGTTCTCCGAGCTTATGGAAAAGACGCAATGGGAAGCGTACGGGCCCGGCAGGGACACGCGGTGCAGGGATTGCATGGTCCATAGCGGCTTTGAGCCGGCCGCCATGGGCGAGTGCTTTTCCGACCCCCGCAAAATGCTGCGGATGATGTGGTGGAATATACGATAGCTGATAGCTCATGGTAAACCGGATGCTTGATTCTGGATACTGGATATTGCCAGCCATCAGCTATCAGCGATCAGCCAGAAGCCTTTTTATTTTAGCTGACTGCTGTATGCTGAGGGCTGACTGCTGGTTCATAGAGGGGGCGACGCGAGCCCCGGTAATAGAACGATGGGCGAAGATCGATTAGATAAAGTATTCTGTAGCGAATTCTTGAGCGCGAGGGGGAGGCTCCACGGGCTTTGCCTGTGGAGGGGGCGACGCGAGCCCCGGTAACTGATGGGTCTTTTTGACCAGATCGTAGGCACAATAATATTACGGCCTTATTTTGTCGCCTTTTTGCTTGTCTATTTCTTTGCCTGCACGCTCCATCTCGGCTTCAAGCGGGCGCTCCTCTTCGCCGCAGCAGGATACTGCATCGCCTGGGCATCAGAATACTCCTCCATACACAACGGCATCCCCTACGGCCTTTATTATTACATCCATACAACCCAGGGCAGGGAGCTCTGGGTGCTGGGCATACCTTTCATGGATTCCATGAGCTTCGTTTTCCTTTCCTATGCGTCGTACTCATTGGCCCTTTTTGCGCTGAGCCCCGCCATAAGGCTTCGCGGCATCTATCTTCTGGAAAACAACGCGATCAGGCACTCCGTGAAGGTGCGGCTTCTCGGCGCGCTTTTCTGCATGTGCCTGGACGTCATCATAGACCCGGTGGCCTTGCAGGGCAGCAGGTGGTTCCTTGGACAAATATACGGGTATGCGGAAAAAGGGTTTTACTTCGGCATCCCCGTTTCGAATTTTATCGGCTGGTTCGTCGTCGGGTTTTTTCTCATCTATGCCCTGCAGCTTATCGACCGGCTCCTGACCTCAAAAAGGGTGAAAGACCGCTTCTGTATCGCATGTGCCTGGAGGTACCTTCCGGGTCCCGCCCTTTATTTCAGCGTCGTCATCTTTAACCTCTCCGTCACGTTCATCATCGGTGAATACAGCCTATTCTGGGCAGGCATCTTCATCGTGCTTCTTCCCCTGACGCTGTTTGTGCTGATCCAAAGGATAAGGCTGGACAGGGTCGTTCCCGACAAGGCCATAGAAGCGCACCTGCGGGACTTTCCGGAGGCCGTGATACCCTGTGTATCAATAACCAATAAGCAAACATCAATCACCAAATAATACCCAATGACCGAATACCCAAAGGGGAAACTATGTCGGATATCGGTTATTAATTGGTGATTGGTTATCGGTGATTGGGTATTCTCTTTAGATGCTGGTTATTTTATAATGGCTACAACACCTGGATCAGGGCGGCCACTGCCTGAGCCAGGTTGGACGATGCGATCTTCGAGCTCCGGTAAAGCCCTATCGCATGGGAGAGAAGGTGCGGCCGTGCGAGAAAGAACCTCATTGCCCGCGCGGCGCTGTAAATGCCGTTTCTGTCGCATACGCTCCAGGGGTCAAAAAGAAGATCTGTGTCGGCATCATCGCTTACAGCCCTCAGGGCGAGAAAGGGCAATTTACGGGAATCGCAAAGCTGCGCCAGCCCGAATGTCTCCATATCGCACACAGGAAGCACCGTTCCGGGGACCACAAAGGGGACGATGTCCCGCTTCCTCATCCACTCCTTCATGGTGATGAACGTGCCGGCCCGAACAGGAAAGCGGGGGGCAAGCTTTTCGAACAGTTCCCTGTTATCCGGCAAGGAAAGCGTTTCAACCTTTTGTCCCTCGATGAGGCAGACGCTTGAAGCCCAGACCACGTCCCCTACGGATGCTTCAGGCGACAGGGCCCCGCAATACCCGAAGGACAATACTGCATCAGGCCTGTCGGCCTGGAGCAGGTGCAGGAGGACGCGCGCGGCGTTCCCGACCCCTATTCCGGTCTCTGCCATGGTGAGCTTGTGTGAGGGGTGTGGGACGCGAAACGCCTTGAACGGGAGGCCGCTGACCCTTTCGCTCCGGCCCAGCATGGGCATTGTTTTTTTTGCCTCTCCGGGGAAAGCGAAAAGGAGTAGTAGTTTCATACATCCACATTTTACAATGTCCCGCCACTCGTTGCTACATTTTTCACGCCTATGACGATCCTTTCCATCTTGTTCCTTATTCTCATTGTTCCGGGCAGTCTCTACGCCATCTTCTCGCTTCTGTGCGTTCTCGGTTTTTTCAAAGGCTCCGGCGGCCTCCGCAAGGACCTTGCCCCTGCAGGCCGGGAGCTTCCGGCCGTCTCTGTCCTGAAGGCCATAAAAGGCCTTGATCCTTCGTGCGCTGACAACCTCTCAAGCTTCTGCGCCCAGGACTATCCCCGCTATGAAGTGCTCTTTGGCTTCCGGGACCTTGATGATCCCGCCATCCCTGTTGCAGAGGCGATCACGGCCTCGGCCCCATGCGATGCCCGCGTGGTGGTGCGACATGGAGGCGAGGGAACGAACCAGAAGGCGCTCAACCTCCAGGCCCTGGCGGATGAGGCGCGCTACCCGATGCTCGCGCTGAGCGACAGCGATATGGTCGTCGACAGGCATTATCTGCGGCAGATAGTGGCTGAGTTCCAGGACAACGGCAAAACAGGGATCGTCACATCGCTCTATAAGATATCGCGCCCTGCCTCGTTCGGAAGCGCCCTCGAATCCCTGAATATCGCCCTTGACTTCATCCCTTCGGTGCTCGTTGCAAGGCGCCTAGAGGGCGTTACCTTCGGCCTCGGAGCTTCCATCCTTATATCCAGAGAGGCTCTCCATGATATCAGGGGGTTCGAAGCGGTCGCAGACTATCTTGCCGACGATTATCAGATCGGGTTCAGGCTCTGGAAGAAGGGCTACACAAATGTCATCAGCCGCTATGTGATCGAAAACCGTGTCGGGCCGATGAGCTTTGCGGGCCACCTCAAGCACCAACTGCGGTGGGCAAGGACGTACCGTGCGTCAAGGCCCTGGGGCTTCCTCGGGTACGGGATCACCCACATCTTCACCTTCGCCCTCCTGTTCTTTTGTATCAGGCCGGGCGCGGCCTCGGCCCTCACGGCAGCCATTGTCCTTGCCTTCAGATACGCCCTTGCATTCGTCACATACAAAAAGGTTATCAGGACAAAAGGGTGGCTCAAAACCCTTTTTCTTCTCCCCTTGAAAGACGTCCTCAGCTTTCTTGTCTGGCTATGGAGCTTCGCCGGCTCGACGGTGGACTGGAGAGGAAGCAGGTACCGCGTATTCCCGGGCGGCAGGATGGTGAAGGAGTGATGGCAAAAGGTTTCTCATGGCTCACAACAAGCCGGCAAGAGCAACAAAGGTTTAGCTACGAGGGGCGGTCCGCTATCCGTTTTAAAGCTTACCTAATACCGGCAAGCTGACGGTCTATATTTGATATGAGGTCACCAATTGTTTTTTGAAAAAACATCTTCCACATTTTCAAAAGCCTTTTCTCCACAAATATATTCATCAAGCACGCGACCATAAACACCAACAGAACTGTAACAATATATATAATGTACTTATTTTTCTCTGTCGCAAATTGAGAAATGAGCATATAACCAAAATGTGCGTGGATAAGATATATGGGATATGAAAGATCGCCAAGCACCCTTGAACCATAAAGTTTTAAATCAGATCCTTTTTCAGAATTTACACATAAAAAGAATAGAAATAATATCGTTATAATAAGCGCTATAACAAGATCAGAATTCTTGCTTTTAACAACTGGCGGGGTATTGGCAATCGAAAAACTGATACAAAGAATAAGGCATATCAGGAGCGCAACGGCAAGTTTGGGAGTAAGGTTGTTCTTCATTATTGCCAAAATAGCGCCCGCAGCAAAATAACAATAATAACTATCTAAATAAGGCAAATGCTGTCCGGAAAGCTTGCATAAAAGAAGCGCAAATGGCCACAGAAAAAAAACAGTTTTCAACTTTGTTTGTATGCCAAGTAATAGAAAAATCAATACTAATAGATAAAATTTCAACTCGTACGGAAGAACCCAATAGACTCCGTCAACAAAGTTGTGGCCAAATACCGGGGCTATCATCGTAAAGTTTATTGCGATTTGCGTTGGACTTACCGACATTTGTTTGCCTCCCCAGAAAAAGGCAAAAATCGATGTGAAAATAACTGCGAACCAAAAAGCGGGGTATAATCTTACAGCTCTTGCCATGGCAAATTCACTGGCAGTTTTGTTTTGAGCGGAAAAAAAGATCACATAACCGCTGATCATAAAAAAGAATTCAACTCCAAGATACCCGTACTTCGCTATTTCACTAATACCCGGGATATACGTTATAGACGATATCTTGCCATTAGCTATCCCATTAAAAAAATAGTGAAATGCCACGACACCAATGATAGCTAAAAATCTTCCGTAATCCAATAACTCTATTCTTTTCATGTAAATCTTTCTCTAAGAGGTGAACACCGGCAATGAAGGCTGCGAATTATAATTCTTGAAAACACCGTCCCCTGTTTCAACCTGAGCGGCCTTATTTAAAGCCTCTTCCAGCCTGTTGATCAAGGCTTTTACCTGCGGTTTTCACAATGTCAGCCTTGGATCCGGCCCTGAGTTCTTTTGCGGCCCGAATCTTCCCGGATATCCCCTCCACGAACCGATATCAGGGATTCAATGTCAGAAAACAGGATGCCTTCTTGTGTGGCGACCACAAAGGTTGTCTTAAAGACGCGCCGCTGTTTTGTTTTCATGACATTGTATTATGATAGCGCTTTAAGATATCCCCTGCAAGCGCTATTTGATAGCGTTCTATTGGAGGTCGGCCTTACTTCCGCGATGTCCGTTGAACCTTCCGACGTGTGACGAGCTCTGCCACCCAGAGGGTTCCTGCCAGGAGATAGGAGCCGAAGGCGGCGGCCACGAAGAACCAGTCAAGGCGATGGAACAGGGCAAAGACGGCCATCAGGTAGGCGAAGTCGCGGTTGTTGAAGAGCGCCTCGCACATGACCGCCAGCCGCGATTTCTGCACACCCGCATGGCGCTCTGCAAGTATCCGGTTGAGGATAAGCGCGCACAGGCCGAGCCCGCCGAGGAAGAACCACAGCAGGTAAATGAAAAGGCCATTGGCTGTTTCGCGGTACAGGCCGATCGCGACCCCGATAAAAATGGCAAGGTGCACGATATTGTCGCAGATGATGTCAAGGTAGTGGCCGAAGATGGACTCCTGCATCTTGAGGCGCGCGACCTCGCCGTCGACTAAGTCCACGATGGTGGAGAAGACGAAGACAAGCGAGCCCATTATCTGAAACCGGTGGCCGCCTATAGAGAGCAGGAAGGCGCCTGCCAGGCCCAGCAGCACGTTCAGCAATGTGACCGCATTTGCCGTCATCCGGGTCCGGGCGATCCCGGGGCTCATGAGCCGTGAAACATGGCGGCTTGCGTGCCGGTAAAGGAGGCTGTCCCTCTCCCATGTTGCCTCGCCTACCGCTTTGCTAAGCCCTTTCTCAGCAGCCCTCGCCTTCTCATGCCCCCCATCCAGGAGCACCGGCAGCCCGGAACCTGCCTTGATGCGGACCGCATCGGCCTCCAGGCCTGCTTCCGGTTTCTTCGACGACCGCAGAGAGTCAAGGAGAGGTAAAAGCTGTGGGGCTTTCACAAAAAATATTGTCTCGTCGCCTCTCTTGTCGCCCCTTTCCAGGAATGAGGCCTCCTGGCCCTTTTGGGCCTTGATCAGCCGGTCGAGGGACCAGCGGTCGATGACATGATTTGCCTTAAGCACCAGGACATACCCCTCCTCATCGAAGCGGAGCTTCTCAGCTATAGAGTAAAGATCGGGCTCATTCCCGCGCAGATGGAACGCACCGGCCCCCATAAGGTCCGAAACGGCCGGCAGCAGCTCCTTGCCGCTGCTGACTATGTGGACGCTATCGAAGCCGAGCAGGCGCACAAGAAGGACGAGCCTTCTGACGGCAGGCATCCCGTAAACCTGCTGCAGACCTTTTGCGTCGTCTGCGAATATCAATGCGCCCTTTGCCACGCTATTTCTCCTTCCCGTCCTGCACGGCCTTTTGTTGGAGCTTCATCCTTTTAAGAAGGCCGCTGTAGGATTCCTGCCTTATGACCCGCAAAAAAGACCTCCGGTAATTTTCTACAATACTCACCCCGTCAATCGTTACGTCCTTCACCGACCACCCGCTGCGAAGATCTGCGAGCATGTAATGCACCGGGATCTCATCTTCAAGCCGGCGGATAGTGGTCTTTACCACCGTTCCGTCCTGGACGGCTTCCTGCGTACCATACCCGATCTGCTCCTTCTTCATAAAATCGAGAACAAGCCGTGAGTAGGATTCGAGAAAAAGGTCCTGGAAGATCGTCCTGAATTCTGAATGCTGCTCTTTGCTCATCGAATCCCACTGTTTCTGCCCAAGGGCGTTTTTTGCCATATCTTCGAGGTCAAAGTTCTTCAGAATAACCTCCCGGATGAGGCCTTTCCTCGTGTTCCTCATCGCCCGGCCCTGCAGCTTTGGATCATCCTTGATCGCCGCCACCTCGTTCAACATGGCGCTGACGAAACCGGTCGCCGTTTTTGCTTGAGCAGCGGCGTGATTGGCAAACAGGCACAGACCGAAAAACAATAGTGCAAGACAGATCACCGTCTTCTTCATGGTTCCTCCTGGATTGATTTCGAGTTCTCCATTAGGATGAACATCTGTGTCGGATTGTCCCCGCAAACACGCTGAATAAAGGAAGTGAAACGTGAAAGATGAAAAGTGAAAGGTGAGAAAACAAAGAGACAATACGAATGCATGACGCCTTTCATGGTATTTAAGCTTTCTGATCTTCTCATTTTCTCATCCTCTCATCTTCTGCCCTTTGCTCTCCGCTCTCCGCCGCCCTTCCTTTGTTTGCTGCCGTTGATGAAGAACAACAGCGCCGGGAGGAAAAGGAGCGATACGGCGAGCACGGTCAGGCTGCCGACGGTTGCCATAAGGCCCAGGCTGTATATCCCCTGGTGCCGTGATATCATGAGGCTTCCAAAACCAATGGTGGTCGTTAAGCCGGCAAGCAGTATCCCCATGCCCGTACTGAACGGAAGCTGTACCCGCTCTTCCCCGGCATTTCCCTGCCGCCATCGCTGGACGATGATAACACCATACTCTACGCCTGCGCCGATAACAAGAGGCAGGAAGATGGCATTGGCAAGATTAAGGTCGACCCCGAAGAGGTACATGAGGCCAAAGGTCAAAAGCGCCCCGACGACGAGAGGCGCAATGGCAACAAGCGTCAAAGCCACGCTCCGCAATGCAAGGAGAAGGAACGCGAAGATAAGGACAATGGCCCAGATGGCCGCCTTGAACGACGAGTCGCGGAACTCCCTGGTGAAGACGTGAAGGGTAACGGGATCGCCCGTGGCGTCCGGGTCTATCGACCTCAGGTCCCTGACAAAGTCTCCGAGGAGGTGGGGGTCCCATATATCAGAAGCAGGGAAGGCCCGGATAAGATAGAGGCTGTCAGGCCCCACAAAACGCTCTCGGACCGGCTGCGGCAGGTCCGAAACCTCCATGGGGCGTGCATTTACGTTTGCGCGGAGAAGGGAAAGCTTATCGTTCAGGTCTGCGATCATGCTGGCCTCGAATCCCTTGAGGCGGCGGGAAAGAGCCGTCGGCTCGATGGACCGAAGGTCTCTTCCTATCGTGTCTATAAGGGATCGGGCATCCCTCATCTGCGCCTCGAGGGGCTTGCTCGCACCCCATGCGCCTGCGCTCTCGCCCTCCATCTTGAAGCGGATACGGGACAGGATATTTTTCAGGCGCGGGATGTCCACGGCGCCTGGCGGCTTGAAGCTTGAAGGGATATTCGCAAGAACGGGCTTTATCCGGCGCACGAGGGGTATCTTGCGGCCCTGGTCCGAAGGGAGGAAATCATTTACGCTCTGGACCTTTGATACGCTATTAAGCTTCTTCAGGGCCTCTGCCTTCCCTGCCGCTTCGGCGAGGGAATGGGCAAAGAGGACGCCATAGATGCTGGGGTGCTTCGATCCTTCGATGAGCTTTGTCTCCCATTCGACCGACTCGGCGCTTTTTGACTGGAGGTGAAGCATATTAAGGTCAAACGTTATCTTCCCTGCCCCCCATAAGGAGAGCCCGCTCCCCACAACGGTGAGGGCCAGGATCACGAGGGCGCGCTTCCTCGTGATCCGCATCAGCGGCCTGACTTCCTGCTCCATGTCGGCAAGCAACGTGCGCGATGAAGGCCTGTCAAAAAGCACGATGAGCGCAGGGAGGAGGCAGACGGTGGTTATCGACGACACAAGAAGCCCTATGCCGCAGATAAGGCCAAGCTCTGCGAGCCCCTTAAATCCTGTAAGGGCAAGCGGGAGGAAGGCAAGGCAGGTGCTCAGGGCAGCGAGCAGGATAGCGGGGCCCGTTCTTTCCATTGTCGTCGCAAGCGCCTGATCTGCCGATTGTCCCGTACGCCGGCGCTCTTCACTGTAGCGCGCGAACCAATGGATGTCGTAGTCTATGCCCAGGCCGAGGACCATGGGCGCGAATGCGACAGACAGCAGGTTGAGGTGGCCGATAAGAAGCGTGGTAAGGCCGAAGGTAAGCGAAAGGCCCACGACCTGCGTTGTCATCTGGAGCAGTGGGCGCCGGATGGTCCGCCAGAAGAACACGAGCAGTATCGTGAGGCCTATAAGCGAGACGATCGTGGCAACGCTTATATCGTTGAGGGCAAGGTTCTTTTCGTCTTCGTCCAGGGCCTTCTGGCCTGTAACGCCGGCATGCACGTCCGGAAACTCTCCTCTGACCGCAGAAACGGCCTGCCGCAATGCGGTCAGCGACTTCCCCGCCGTGCTGGCTCCGGCGCCCTTTGTGTTCGGGGCGACAAAAACAAGCAGATATCTCTTTCCTTCCGTCCAGAAATAGCCCTCGCCGGCCTCGTCTCCCCAGCCTCCTTTCAGAAAAAACGGGCTCCAGGGAGAGCTGAAGGCCGGCGACCCTTCTATGTTCGTTTTCATCTCCCGCAATACCCTTAGCAAAAAATCCAGATCATGCGGCTCAGAGCTCTCTCCTTCAGGCGATGGCCGGAGAAAGCCCGTGAAAAGCTCCCCCACCATGTTCGATGTCATCTCGTCATTGATCGCCTCGAAGAACGTGGCAAGGCCCGGCGAGCGCGCGAGGCTTTGGATAAAGGGCTCATGTTTCTCAAGGTTGTTGCGCAGCGCGTTGATCTCTTCCGGTTTCAGGTAAAGAAGGGCCCAGGGTTTGAAATGCGCCGGGTCCACCCGGTAGAAGACCTGGGCAAAGTGTTCATGGTCCGCCTCCAGCCGCGAGGCGAGGGCCCGGACAAATTCAAGGGACTGGTGGGCATTCTTGTTCTCGACGGCAACGATAAAGGCATCGAGCTTCGAGAACCGGTCTGCGACATTCAACATCTGCATCAAACGGTTCTCGGACGAGATAAGCGCCCTCTGGCTCGTCTTGAACTCCAGATGCGTTACGGTGAAGAGCACGGAGAGTCCGGCAAGCACTAAGGCGCCCGCGAAGGTCAGGAAAGGATGGGAGGTCTGCACGCGGAGAACGAGTCGTTTCACCGTTCATCTTCCCCGGTTGCATACTCGAGCCTGGCAAGGGACATATTGTAATTGAAAAGTGCCTCGAGATATTTTTCCTGATTCTTGCCATACCGTTCGATGCTTCGCAGCAGGTCGTCCGCCGTGCCTACCCCCATGTCGAAATCAGCAAGCGCCGCAACGATCCATTTTCTCGACGACGACACTACCTGCTTGTACGCATCAACGGCTGCCTGCCACTCCCTCACTTCATGGTACCTCCTTGCCACCTCGATGGGGATGCCCAGCTCGGCCGTGGCCTTCGTATGGAGAAGCTTCTCGTAATCGGCCCTTTCTTTCTCGACGCGCGCCTTCAATATCCCGAAATCGAAGTGCCACTTCATACCTCCTACGATCCCCCCGTTGACATGATTGAACCGGTCCGCTATATAGGGATTGTCAAACTTTTCACGCCCGGGCGCGCCGGCAGCGGATCCGACCAGTGCCGCGAAAAAGGACGGGTACCTGTCGCTTATGGCACCCTCCACGCTGGCCTTTTGCGCCAGGATCGCCTGGTCGAGCTGCCTGAACTCCGGGCGCCCGGAAAGCGCCTTATCGATGTAGTCCTGCAGTCCGTCAAGCCGGCGGCCGGCGGCGGTCAACATCTTGTCGGCGGGGTCAAAATCTACGTCTGCGGGGAGCCGGATCATGGATTTAAGGGCAAAATATACGGTCTTCATCCCCTCTTCTGCTGCTGCCTGCGACCGCACGGTATCGGCGCTGTAGATATCGATCCTATAGAGATCGCTCTCCATAACGTTCTGCGAGCCGAGCTTGAGCAAACGGTCTATCCGGCGCCTGACATCGTCGAAATACCCGGCCGTATCGCGCATTGCCTCAACGCCTGCCCGCGAGAGCACAAGACCGTAATAGAGCTCTTTGATCCTCAGCGCGATCTCGCTTCTTTTCTGGAGCAGCTTCGCCTCTCTGACCGCAACGCCCCGTGCCGCCGCCTCGCGCCTGTTGGAGATCTTGCCAAAGGTGTAGAGGGGCTGGGTAAGGGTTACGTCTGCCCTTCCGAAGGCCCCGATACTCGTTCCGTCTGTCGGGTCGGTGATACGGGTGCCTGCTACCGCAGGCCTCTTCGTGTTCTCTACGGGGCCTGCAAGAACGGTAGTATCAAGCTGCGGGTAGTAAGCGGCATCTGCCTGGGCAAGCTCGCTCTTCGCCCCTGCTATTTCACTCTGCGTCCCTGCGATCTCAGGGCTCTTTTCAATCGCCATGCCGATCAGCTGCGACAGGCCCAGGACAAGCCTTTCCCTGCCTGCTGCGTTGCCGGCGACGGCAAAGACCAGAAACGCAATGATGCCACAAAAAAGGTACCGCACACTAAAAGGAAACGTTTTCATAATCGCCTCCAGGCAATGAACTGCCCCGCCGCACGCTGCGAGGTATCAGAGGATAGAAACGGCATGATCATGCCCCCTCACCCTGCCCTCTCCCGCGAGGGGACAGGGAATTACGTGTTGAGACAAGCAGGCCGTACAACAGCAAACCTATGCCCGCCCAGAACAACTGCTGCAGACGGCGCGTAATGCCGTAGGTCAACCCGAGGGCAGAAGGAAAACCGACAATCCTGAAGGCAAGGACCCTCGTGGTCTCCTTGACGCCGATATCGATGGGGATGGCAAAGGCTATCAGGTCGAACCAGCTTCCGAGGACGACGAGCGCCCAGGCCATCGACAAGGATGCGTCGCCCCTGGTCAGGATCAAAAAATAATAGGTCGGAACCACCCCCCAAAGAAATCCAACAAAATGCCAGGCCATCGACAGGAGGAGGTCCGGCAGGCGCGTACGGTAGAACCCTTGAAGTTCGTCGTCTACTTCCGTCATGGAATTCGCTGCCTTCCGGAGGCTTGATCCTCCCAGCCGGTGGCGCACTGCCCATCGTACGATGCCTCCCAGCCTTCCGCGACGCTGTACCTCGAGAAATCCGATGATCCCGAAGCCGAGAAGTGCCGTAACCGAGGTGAGGGCAAACCAGAGGGTGCCGGGCATCATGATGTCCGCGAGGAACAGCAAGGACCCGTAGGTGATGAAGACCAGTTGCGCAAAGGCGATGGAAAGCTTGTCAAGGAGCACCGCTGATGCCGCCTGAGGGCCTGTGCGGTCCGAGGCGAGAAGAAGCCCCTTCGTCACCTCTCCCCCAAATCCTGCCGTGGGCGTGAGGTAGTTCATTGAAACGCCTGCCATGTGGACGCAGAACACATGGCCGAAAGGGAGGGACCTGTGGAAACCGGAAAGGCAATGCCTCCACCCCTGCGTGTGGAAAAGGTTAGCGGCCCCCTCCAGCAGTATAAGCGGCGCCAGGCCCCAGCCGATGCGTGTGAATTCGCGCCAGAGGGCCTGAACCCCGACATTGTAGATAAGAAGGCCGAGGAGCGGGACCCCTGCTGCGATCATGAGCAGATGGAAAACCTTCATGAAGCGCGCGCCTCCGGTCCGTTATCATTCTCTTCTTCAGAATGTTGCCGATCACTGTCGTAACGTTTTATTTCGTTCCTGCCAGATCCTTCTTTGTACCATTTGTCTGAGGCAATATCAATGAGAATCCCCGCTGCTTTGTTGATCCCGGGGTAGTGGAAAACAGGTCCTGAACAGACAATGACAGCGGGCAGTACGAGCAGCCGGGATCAATCTTCCCGCTTTTTCCCGGCATCATCTTCTTCGGCTGCCGTCCAGCCGCCTCCAAGCACCGCGTAGAGCCTTACCTGATTGGTAAGCCTGGCAAGGCGCAGCGCGATCAATCCCTGCTGGGCGCTGAACAGCGAACGCTGCGCGTCCAAAACGCTCAGATAGCTGTCGACCCCTTTTGCATAACGGGCATTGGTCAGGTTATAGGTGTCTGCCGATGCCTGGACGAGGGACTCCTGGGCAGCCACCTGGTCCCCGACGGTTCCCCTCTGGGCGAGGGCGTCAGCCGTTTCTTTGAAGGCCGTCTGGATTGCCTTCTCGTACTGGGCCACGGCAATCTCCCTTTCCACCTTGATCCCCCTCAACGCTGCCCACAACCGGGTATCAAAGATCGGCATAGTGGCCTGCGGCACGAAGCTCCAGGTGGCGGCCCCCGCCTTGAAAAGCCCCGATAGTTCGTTGCTCACCGTTCCCACGGTGGTCGTGAGGAAAATACTGGGGAAGAACGCGGCCCTGGCAGCGCCGATATTGGCGTTTGCCGCCTTGAGCCGATGTTCCGCTGCAAGGATATCGGGGCGCCGCAGAAGTATCTCAGACGACACCCCCGCAGATATGTCTTTGAGGGGCGCCACGCTGCCCAGGTCGGGAGGCAAAAGCTCCGCCGGCACCGGCGCACCGGCCAGAAGGTTTAACGCGTTCTCATCCTGAGCGACCAGCTGCGTATAGAGTGCAACGTCCCGCCTCGCCGAGTCTACCTGCGTTTGAGACCTGCGGAGGTCCAGCTCATTCGTAAGGCCCACATCGTACCGCCGCTGTATCAGGTCATGGGAGGTCTGCTGGGCGTCGAGGGTGGACTGCGCCAGCTTAAGGTTCTCCTTGTCTGCCGCCAGCAGAAGATAGGTTCCGGCAACTGCGGATATAAGCGAGATCTGGGCACCGCGCCGGGCATGCTCCGTAGCCAGGTATTCTTCGAGGGCCTTGTCTTTGAGGCTGCGTATACGCCCGAAGAGGTCGATCTCCCACGACAGCACGCCAAGATCGACGCTGTACTGCTCTGTGATCTTCGCGTTCCCTTTATCTGCGATATCTGCAGGTACGCGCTTTCTCACCCCGCTGCCGACCGCATCAACCGTCGGGAAGAGCGCTGCCCGCTGGATGCCGTACATTGCCTGCGCCCTTTCCACGCTCAAAGCGGCCACCCGCAGGTCGCGATTGTTGAGCAGGGCCATGGCGATGACCTTTTGAAGCTGCCCGTCGATGAAGAATTCCTGCCACTTTAGCTCTGCGGCTGTGGGGGCATCGGTTGCAGCATCCGCCTTTTTATACGCTTCGCCGCTTGGCCAGCCGGAGGGGATCGGCGGGGTCGGGCGCGTGTATGTCGGGGCCATGGTGCAGCCCCCCAGAAAAAGTATTATAAGGATGATCGTCAACGCGTTTCGTATCATGGTCAGTGCCCCTCCGAAGAATTAGCAAGGTCCGCCTTGTGCTCCTGCCCATCCTGCATCCCGGGTTTTTTCTCCACCTTGAACAGGCGGGATACGACAACAAAGAGCAGGGGGATGTAGAAAAGGTCGATGAACGTTGCAGACATCATGCCGCCGGTCACGGCGGTACCGATGGCCTTCATGGCCCCGGCGCCGGCTCCCGTCGAAATAGCGAGAGGCAGGACGCCGAAGAAAAAGGCCAGCGAGGTCATGATGACCGGTCGGAACCTTACCCTCACCGCCCCGAGGGTAGCCTCGATCAATCCTGCCCCACTCGCCAATCGTTGCTGCGCGAACTGGATGATAAGGATCGCATTCTTTGTCGTCAGTCCGAGGGTAGTAAGAAATCCGATCTGAAAATATACGTCATTGTGAAGCCCGCGCGTCCAGGTAAAAAGCGTCGCGCCGAACACGCCGAGGGGAAGCATTAAGAGGTTTGCCAGCGGGATCGGCCAGCTCTCATAGAGGGCCGCCACGCACAGGAAGATCACGATGATGGAAAAGGCGTAGAGCAGGGGTGCCTGGGAGCTTGACATCCGCTCCTGGTAAGAAAGTCCGCTCCACTCAAAACCGATCCCCTGGGGCAATTTTGCCGTGAGCTCTTCCATGGCCTTCATCGCCTCGCCGGAACTTCTCCCCGGCGCCGGCTCTCCCCATATGTTCATGGACGGGAAGCCGTTGAAACGCTCAAGCCTGGGGGAGCCCGATGTCCAGTAGCCGGAGGCAAAGGCAGAGAAGGGGACCATCTTCCCGGCATCGTTGCGCACATAGAGCTTTTCTATGTCCCTGGGGAGCATACGATGCCGGGCGTCCGCCTGAACGAACACGCGCTTGACCCGGCCGCCCTGAATAAAGTCGTTAACATATGCACTGCCGAAGGCCGTCGTAATGGTGTTATGGATAGAGGTAATGGGAACGCCCAGGGCGCCGGCCCTCCCCCAATCCACGTCGACCCGGTATTCAGGGACGTCCTCCATGCCGTTGGGCCGTACCTTCGTAAGGCGCTGGTCCTTTGACGCCATATAGAGAAGCTGGTTTCTGGCCTCCATCAGTTTCTGATGGCCCAGTCCACCGCGGTCAAGCAACTGGAAGTCAAATCCTGTGCCCTCCCCCAGCTCCACCACAGCTGGGGGAGGGAATGCAAAGATCATGGCGCTTCGGATATTGGAAAAGGCCCTGGTCGCCCGTTCCGCAACGGCCTTCACCTTCAGGTCAGACCTGTTTCGAAGATCCCAATCCTTCAGCTTCACAAATACCATTCCGTTGTTCTGGGCCCTTCCTGAAAAGCCGATACCGGAGATCGTCATGGTGGATTCTACGGCCTCTTTTTCCTTATTCAGAAAATATTCCTGCACCCGTCCAACGACCTGCTGTGTCTGCTCGATAGTGGAACCTGTCGGCAGGATGATCTGGGAAAGCATAATGCCCTGGTCTTCCTCGGGCACATAGGACGTGGGCGTGCGGAGGAAGAGAACCCCCACGCATGCTACGATCACGATATATATAACGGCATAGCGGGTCTTCTTTGAAAAAGAATTGCCTACTATCCTCACGTACCGGTCTCTTAAGCCGAAGAAGATGCGGTCAAACCTTGCAAAAAAAGGCCGCAGGATAGGGATCGCATTCTCCGCCGGCTCGTGTCCTGCTTTCACCGGTTTCAGGAGGGTGGCGCACAGCACCGGCGTCAGGATCAAGGCCACGACCACCGATAAAAGCATGGAGGCGATGATGGTCACGGAAAACTGCCGGTAGATGACACCGGTGGAGCCTCCGAAGAAGGCCATGGGGCCGAATACCGCCGAGAGCACAAGCCCGATGCCGATCAAAGCGCTTGTGATCTGCCCCATGGACTTTCGGGTGGCTTCCTTCGGCGGAAGCCCTTCCTCGCTCATGATGCGCTCCACGTTCTCCACGACCACGATGGCGTCGTCCACCAGAAGCCCGATGGAAAGCACCATGGCGAACATGGTGAGCATATTGATCGAGAACCCAAAGAAGGAAAGCGTCCCAAAGGTGCCGAGGAGCACCACCGGCACCGCAATGGTGGGGATCAGGGTGGCCCTGATGCTCCCCATGAAAAGCCACATTATGAGGAAAACGAGCAGGATGGCCTCCAAAAGGGTCTTGACCACCTCCCAGATGGCCACCTTGACAAAGGGCGTCGTGTCATAGGGATAGACCGCCTTCATCCCGTGGGGAAAATACCGGCTCATCTCTTTCAGCTTTGCCTTGACCGCGTCCGCCGTGTCCAAGGCATTGGCGCCCGAGGCCATGCGGATGCCGAGGCCTGCAGAGGGCTTTCCGTTATAAAAGGCCTCAATGTCATAGGCGTCGGTCCCGAGTTCCACCCGTCCCACATCTTTGACGCGAACCACGGAGCCATCCGAGTTGATGCGCAGCGGAATGGACGCAAACTCTTCGGGCGTCTTCAGCATGCTCTGGACGATGATGGAAGCATTCAGGCGCTGGCCCTCCACAGCAGGCGCGCCTCCTAACTGGCCTGCAGAGACCTCCACGTTATAGGACTTGAGAGCTGTGACAACATCTCCGATGGTCAAATGGTAATCGACAAGGCTGTCAGGGCTCAGCCAGATGCGCATGGCATACTGGGATCCGAAGTTCTCTACCTCGCCCACGCCCTGGACCCGCGCCAGCACCTTCTCCAGGTTGGACTGGGCATAGTCCCTCAGGTCGTTGCCGTCCATGCTCCCGTCTTCAGAGATAAGATTGACTATCATCAGCCAGTTCCTGGTGGCCTTGCCGACGGTAACGCCCTTGCGCTGGACGACCTCAGGCAGGCTCGCCATGGCGAGCTGGAGCTTGTTCTGGACCTTGGACCAGGCAAGGTCCGGGTCGGTCCCCGGGGCGAAGGTCAACTCGATGCGTGAGCTTCCCGACGAATCGCTCGTAGCGGACAGATAAAGCATCCTGTCGAGGCCTGTCATCTTTTGCTCGATGATCTGCGTAACGCTGTTCTCGACGGTCTCCGCTGAAGCGCCCGGATAATCGGTCCGGATGTAGATCGATGGAGGCGCGATGGGCGGATACTGGGATATGGGAAGATTATAGATGGCGAGTGCGCCGACCAGCATGATGACGATGGCAATGACCCATGCGAAGACAGGGCGCTCGAGAAAGAAGTTTGACAGCATCAGGGCCCTCCGTTCAATTCGCTTTTGCCGGCGGCTGGACGGCCTTTTCAGCCTTTTCAGAAGGCTTGGCCTGGCCGGTATCAAAAGGGACGGCCTTGACGGAAGCGCCGGGGCGTACCTTTTGCGTCCCCTCGACGATCACCCGGTCGCCCGGCGCAAGGCCTGATGTGACGAACCATTTGTCGCCGATGGCACGTTCCACTATGTTGATTATCCTCTGCTGAACCTTGCCCTCACCATCCACAACAAGAACAACGGGATTCCCCTTGGGGTCGCGGGATACCCCCTGCTGAGGTACCAGGATCGCATTGTCAACCACCCCCTCCTGAACGATCGCCCGCGCATACATGCCGGGCAGAAGGGCGTGCTTCTTGTTTGGAAACACCATCCTGAGGATGAACGACCCGGTGCTGGGATCAACGGTGACATCGGAAAATTTAAGCCTTCCTTCCTCCGGATAGACCGTGCCGTCCTCGAGAAGCAATTTCACCTTTGTCTGTTCGGGGCCGTCCTGTTTGATCCTGCCGGCCGCGATGCTCTGCCTGAGTCGGAGAAGATTGGCGCTTGACTGTGTCGCGTCAACGTATATAGGGTCTATCTGCTGGATCACGGCAAGCGGGGCCGCCTGGTGCGCGGTGACAAGGGCGCCTACGGTAACGTTGGACCTGCCTATGCGCCCTGTGATGGGCGCCCTGATGCTGCTGTATTCCAGGTTGATGCGCGCCGATTCGACAGCGGCCTTCCGTGTATCGACCTCGGCCTCAAGCTGTTTTAACGTCGCCGCTATATCGTCGTATTCCTGCTGGCTCACCGCTTTTACCGAGAGAAGCTCCTTGTATCGCTCTGTCCTTAACCGTATGGGCGGGACGTTCGCTTCGGCCCTTGCGAGGGCGGCCTTTGCATTATCGTATGCCGCCTGATAGGGCGCGGGGTCGATCTGGTACAGAAGGCTTCCGGCCTTCACATCGGCGCCTTCTTCAAAAAAACGCTTCTGGATGATGCCATGCACCTGGGGACGCACTTCGGCAACATAATATGCAAAAACGCGGCCCGGCAATTCGGTTGTCAGCGCCACACGCCCCGGCTTTATCGTAAAAACTGCAACCTCCGGAATATTAGGCGGCGGCTGCTGCTTACGATTACAGCTGCCAAGCATCAGCCCTGCGCATAGAATAACAAAACATACAATCAGTCTCGTTTTTTTGTTGATATGCATGGAGCACCCCTTCGGTTTCCGGTCAGTTCATTAACGCCTTCATTTATTTTCGATCGCCTCCCAGCATGCAGCCGCGGCCTTGACGATATGGGCATCCTGCAGCTTTATCAGGCCAAGGATATGATCGCGAGCCAGGCACACCATTGGCCCAAAGGCCAGCGCGAAGATCATGACGATCGGCAGTTCCTTTATGGTGTGGCTGGAGATCCCTTCCTCGAAAAGATCCTTGAATATGCTTGAATCCCCGGTCTTACCCAGGATCCTGTCCCTCCTCAACGATGCGCCGTAAGGCGAGTTGTGATACTGCTCCATATAACGGAAGTCGAGAGGGTGTTCTATTATATACCGTAAAAGGCCTATCCACAGGTGCATAAACCTCTCTCTTATAGGCTGTGATACAGAGTACCCCTCCTGGATCGCCGCTGTGATCTTCTTTTCCAGCTCCATGTATATCTCGTTGATAAGGGCATCTTTATTCTCAAAATAGATGTATATGGTTCCCGCACCAACACCGGCTTTCCTGGCGATCATGGACATGGGCGCCTTGTGAAAACCCTGTTCCGAGATAAGCTCGAGGGCTGCTATTATTATCTCATTTCGTTTATCTGCGTGTTTCATATTCATTAAGCCAATTATACAGAATGAATGTTCATTCTATCATTGGTAAAATTTTGCGTCAAGAAATTATTATAAGTCTTTTCAAGGCCGTTTTTTTCTAAAGATATCAGATGAGTTGCCGATGTTATCTAAGGATGGTTTTGTAAAAATGTCTGTTTTTATTAAAAAAATTACTTGCCAGATAGAGATATTTTGTTGATAATCATAACAAATCCCGCAGGAGGTGATACGGGGGCATGAAAAACATTAGCGCTCTCACGATAATCGGATTTGTAGTTGTCTTGGGCGGATTCCTTCTTTTGGCCCTTACAAAAGCCATGATGACCTTTGTCATGGGCATTGTCTTAATCTTCATCGGACTTATCTTAATAATATTTTCTATGGAAAAAGGGAAAAAGGGGAGTAAGAAGGGGTAAAGAAATATCCGGTATCATGCGGTAATCGTATCACAAAAAGGGCTCGCCAGAGCCCTTTTCTCATAATGTTCAAAATTCAAAACATAAACGACATGCCTTTGTTTGGAACATTTGATATTTGTTCTTTGAGATTGTTTAGTGCTTCGTGCTTATATATTAGTATTTTTTCATTATTGCGAAAAGATCCTTCACATATCAATAATCGGGAGTATACTTAATAGATAGAAGCAAGACAATGGAGTGTGCGGCATGACCAGGTCCGTAAAGATCTCCTCGTCCTTTATCCTCGCTGGTATTTGTCTCCCCTTTTTCCTGCTGTTCTTCATATCAAACTATGACGCGCAGGCATCCTTGTCCTGGAACCTTAACCGTATGGAGATCGTTTTAAGGGAACAAGGATGGGTCCGCCCTTCAGGCCTCGATGAAGCTATTGATTGCTTCTATCTTGCCGTCAGAAATGAGAGGGCATATCTCCGTTTCGGCGGTTTGATATTAAAACCTGAGATATCCATCCGTTATAAATACGTTATCCTCTTCGGCATCATCTGCATTACTATCGGTACAGGCCTCATGGCTACCTCAGGCCGCGGCGGAGCCGATATGTAGCTACGGTACAATCGTCAGCGTCACCGTATCGGTATAGCTGCCCGCTGATGCATCAATGTAATCAGCCTCCAATACCGTTGAAGCGATGTCCATTGTTATTGTTGCAAGCCATCCCCACCCGCTCCCTGCCCCCGATGTCGTGTAGGTAAAGGAATAGGGGATGTACTCGTTCAGGGTGGCGTGCTTCATCCGGTGCGTGGTCCCCGATTCGTGCTGGCCGTTGTCGTCGGAGATGGCATAGTACGCGTTTCTGGAACACCGGAATCTTGGCTGCGTGACGGTCCCTGCAACATTGCCTCCGGTTGACGGGTCAAGCGTGAAAGCAACGGTACCTCCCCTGGAGAACCGGCATGACCCGGCCAGCACCGTGGCAGATACCCCGACGCCGGCAGTACCCGCTGCCATGGCCCTGCCTGCCATTGCCGCTATTGCAAGTATCATGAAGGCAATGGCAGGGAATCCTATGGGACGTGTCCTCAGCAATATGCTCCCCTGTGAATGGCATGCCTTACGGCGCGATCGTCAGCGTCACCGTATCGCTGTAGCTGCCGGCGGACGCGTTGATGTAATCGGCCTCTGCTACCGTTGAGGCGATATCCATCGTTATCGCAGAGGATTTGCCCGTACCGGTCCCCGTTGTC
>Ga0302252_1000634_pt1 | contig 27832 bp, 25 predicted proteins | sample AAG_RA_Leu_MG_FD_193511 | JGI IMG/M metagenome (GOLD analysis project Ga0302252, IMG submission 193511) | Enriched activated sludge microbial communities from anaerobic digester in WTTP, New Holstein, Wisconsin, United States - AAG_RA_Leu | ecosystem: Engineered > Bioreactor > Anaerobic >... | reverse complement strand
GACGAAGGATATCTTTTCACTGAAATACTCCTTGAGATCGATCTCCTTGAGGTAGGGGCCGAGCGCCTCCTGGAGACCGGCGCTGTCCATGATGCCGTCTTTCAATGGCTCGACCGCTACCTTGTGGTAGCCATAGCCGTCCACCCTGGCGACCTTTTTGATCCTGAGCCGCAGTTCTGTGCAGGCCGGGAGAAGAAGGTACTCAAGTATCTTTCTGACGTACTGGGGGGACTTCTGCGAGAGGGTGATCCTCGGGCCTTTCATGTCGAATACGGCCGCCCATCCGGATTCACCGACCCTGTATTCCTTGCGTGCCCATTTTTTGGGGAGCAGGGCAAGGAACTGGGAGTTAATAAGCTTGCACAGGTAGGCGTCGTAATCGGGAAGCGACTTGAGGACAACAAACCCCGCAAGAGAACCAATCCTGAGACCCATTTCCTTTTGTATTAATTTTGTTCGATACCCTCGTTGACGGACAGTTAACAAAAAGATAATTCTGTTAACATGAAAGGCATCTTTTGGTTGAGTTGGGCCGGACAAAATTTGATTAGATTATTACACCCGCAATTAGAGCACCGAGCAAGGTAGGTGAAAACAGTAATTGCCACAAGAAAGGCAATTTGCGTAAACCCTCCGCCGGTTCGATGGCGCCATAAATTTATTGTTGCATCAAAATGAACAGAAGGAGAAAGATATCAGCCAGGAATCTTGGGATGAACTGAAGAAATCTATTGACTAATTCAATTGTATAATTTATATTACCATTTGAATTTGTGAATGAATACTGTCTGAATAAATGTCAGGAGGTCACCGAAGCATGAAGACGCGAGAACGTTTAATAAAGGCAGCAAGCGAAGTGTTTGCGAAAAAGAATTTTACGGCGGCTACAATTGCGAACATCTGCAGTTTGGCGCGAACCAACCTTGCCGCCGTTAACTACCATTTTCGAGACAAGGAAACACTCTATCGAGAGGCATGGCGTTACGCGTACCGAGAAGGCGCGAAGGCACACCCCATCGATGGCGGCGTGCCTGATGATGCCCCTGCTGAAGACCGCCTCCGCGGGATAGTCAAGGCGCTCATACTTAGAATTACCGATGAAAAGAACAAAGAGTTTTGGATCGTTACCAGAGAGATGTCAAATCCGACAGGACTCCTGGAGGAGGTGATGGAGACAGAACTTAAACCTCTTCAAACAAGGATCGAATCAGTGGTAGAAGCACTCCTTGGTGCCGACGCATCTCCCGAACGCACGCTTTATTGTGCGATAAGCATTATCCACCAGTGCTATCATCCCGTGCTTAAGAAGATTTCCAATGTAGATCCTAAAAAATCAAATCGTCCTTTAGTCGATATCCCTGCATTTATCGATCACGTGATCCGGTTTTCTTTGGGAGGCATCCGGGCAGTTGCTGAGGCGTCAGAACTTCCTGGAGAACAGAAACAGTAGAGTTTAAAATCATGGTATGGAAAGAGGTGTTTTATGCGAAATGGTCATAAGGCCGCAGCATTTATCCTGACAGTTATACTCAGTTGCGTATTGATCAGCGGCTGTCAGGACACAAAAACAGTAGATCGCGCCCCTATGAATGGAACACCTGAAGTGACAGTGGTAACCGTGACGGCACAAAAGGTGGTATTAACCACAGAGCTTCCAGGCCGAGCGTGTGCCCATCTTGTAGCAGAGATAAGACCTCAGGTAAGCGGTATCATAACCAAACGCCTCTTCGTCGAGGGCACCGACGTGAAGGCGGGAGATCTTCTTTACCAAATCGATCCTGCTCCTTATCAGGCATCGTATAACAACGCGAAGGCTGCTCTCAAAAAAGCAGAAGCCAGTCTTGTCCCAATCAAGAGTAAAGCAGAGCGCTATAAAGTGTTGATTACTATAAAGGGGATCAGTCAACAGGACTATGACGATGCACTTGCCGCAGTCGAGCAGGCCGAAGCTGAGGTTGAGGCCAACAGAGCCGCGGTGGAGACGGCCCGCATTAATCTCCAGAATACCAAGGTGACGGCCCCCATCACCGGCCGGATCGGCAAGTCCAGTATTACCGTCGGTGCCCTTGCAACTGCAAATCAGGCAACACCTTTCGCTACCATTCACCAACTCGATCCCATCTTTATCGATGCAACCCAATCGAGCGCAAGCCTCCTGAAATTGAAGCGCGACTTCGTTGCAGGCAGGACGCGAAAGAACGGTAACGAGCATGCCCCCGTCAAGCTTCTTCTTGAGGATGGCACACAGTATCCCCTCGAAGGTCGGCTGAATTTCAGTGAAATGACTGTGGATCCCGGTACTGGTTCATTTATTGTACGGATGTCCTTCCCTAATCCTAAGCGGGTCATTATGCCCGGCATGTATGTTCGGGCCATCATTGAACAGGGCACCGCAGAAAACGCGATCCTTGTTCCACAGCAGGCGGTATCGCGTGATACGAAGGGCAATCCGTATGTCCTGCTCGTCGACCAGCAAAATAAGGTACAGCAACAGATGATCACAGTCGATCGAACGATCGGAGACAAATGGCTTGTTTCCTCGGGGCTAAGCTCAGGAAACAGGTTAGTAGTGGAGGGCTCCCAGAAAGCGAGGCCCGGGACATCGGTGAAGCCGTTTGTCTTTGGGGAGAAGACAAAGGAAGGCAAGTGATGCTGTCCGAGTTCTTCATAAAGCGTCCGGTTTTCGCTTGGGTCATTGCCATCATGATTATGCTCGGGGGCTGCCTCGCAATTTACAGGCTCCCAGTGTCCCAGTATCCCCCGATAGCGCCTCCTTCGATCTATATTCAGGCCTCCTACCCCGGCGCCTCCGCCGAGACGGTAGAAAACAGCGTGACCCAGATCATTGAGCAAAAGATGACGGGCCTCGACAACATGATCTATCTCTCGTCAACGAGCGATTCGTCGGGAAACGCCCGGGTTGAGCTGACTTTTTCTACAGGGACCGACCCTGACCTTGCCTGGGCCAAGGTACAGAACAAACTGCAGCTTGCCATGACAAGTCTCCCCGAGGTTGTACAGCGGGGCGGCATTACAGTAGGCAAGGCCACCAGGAACTACTTTCTAATAGTGGGCCTGATATCGGAAGACGGCAGCATGAGCAATTACGATCTCATGGACTATGCCCAGGCGAACCTTGAGAAGGTCCTTGCCAGGATACCCGGTGTGGGCGAGGTAAGTGTCTTTGGCTCACAGTATGCCATGAGGATCTGGCTCGATCCCAACAAACTGAACGGCTACAGTCTGACCATCGAGGATGTCGTTACCTCGCTCAAGTCCTACAACGTAGAGGTTTCCGCAGGCCAGTTCGGCGGCATGCCAGCGAAAAAAGGGCAACGCCTGAACTCTTCTATAATTGTCCAGACCCTCCTCAAAAGTCCTGAGGATTTTGCCGCCATCCCCATACGCACCAACTCTGACGGGTCCATCGTAGAGATAAAAGACGTTGGTCGGGTGGAACTAGGTTCAGAATCCTATAATACGGAATCGCGCTACAACGGCAAGCCAAGCGCAGGCATAGCCATACGACAGCTCGCCGGGGCGAATGCCCTCGATACCGCCAAAGCGGTTAAGGCGAAGATCGATGAATTGAGCGAATTCTTTCCTACCGGTATGAAGACAGTCTATCCCATCGATACGACACCCTTTATCAAGGCTGCGATATACGAGGTAGTAGAAACGCTTATCATGGCAATAATACTCGTGGTTCTTATCATCTATCTTTTTACCGGTAACCTGCGGGCCACGATGATCCCCACCATTGCCGTCCCCGTAGTCATCCTTGGCACCTTCGGGGTTATGTCGATTCTCGGGTTCTCTATCAACATGCTCACCATGCTTGCAATGGTGCTCGCCATAGGTCTTCTCGTTGATGACGCCATTGTGGTGGTTGAAAACGTCGAACGAATCATGGTTGACGAAGGACTTTCACCGAAGGAGGCCACACGCAAGTCCATGGGTCAGATCACGAGCGCCCTCATCGGCATCGGACTTGTCCTTTCTGCAGTCTTCGGCCCCATGGCCTTCTTCGGCGGTTCGACGGGGGTGATCTACCGGCAGTTCTCGGTCGCTATGATTACCTCGATGCTTTTGTCCGTCGTGGTGGCCCTGATCCTTACCCCCGTGCTCTGTGCATCCCTTCTCAAACCGGAAGATGCGGGTCATAAACTATCCGGGCCTTTTTCTTTTCTTCATCGCTTTTTCACACATTTCGATCGCGGGTTTTTTTGGCTGAGGGATGCCTACGTGAGAATCGTAGGGCATTCGTTCCCAAAAAAGATGCGTTACGTGGTTATTTACCTCGTCATCGTCATAGCCGTGGGCGTTCTGTTTATGCGTCTGCCGACTGCCTACCTTCCCGACGAAGACCAGGGCACGCTGATGGGCCAGGTGAGCCTGCCCGCAGGTGCCACAATGGAACAGACGATGGAAGCCTTGAAGCAGGCTGAGGACTATTTCAAAACAAATGAGAAAGAGGCCGTGGCTTCATGCATGACCATTGCCGGCACCGGTTTTTCCGGAACAGCACAGTCGAACGGCATGATCTTCATCAGGCTTAAAGACTGGGAGGAGCGCGATAAACCAAATTTGAAAGCAAAGGCCCTTGCAGGGCGGGCCATGATGGCCATGTCGAAGATCAAGAATGCCCAGGTCTTTGTGTTCATGCCCCCTCCGATAATCGAACTTGGCAACATCGGAGGATTTGATTTTGAGCTGCTGGATCAGGGCGGGCTCGGTCATAAGAAGCTCATGGAGGCAAAGGACCAGCTTCTCAGCCTTGCTGCAAAAGACAAAAGACTTGCAGCGGTGAGATTCAACGGCATTGAAGATGTTTCTCAGTGCCGCGTGGACGTCGACTGGAAGAAAGCAGGCACCCTCCAGATACCCATTGATTCAATTCATGACACCATTTCAGACAGTTTTGGCAGTGTCTATGTGAACAACTTCGTTCAGGGCGGCAGGGTTAAGAGGGTTTTTGCACAGTTTGATACCGACTATCGTATGGCACCAGAGGACCTGGAGAACATCTATATAGCCAACAAGTCGGGCAACATGGTGCCCTTCTCCACTTTTGCCTCGGTTCGCTGGTCGTCAGGGCCTCAGAGGCTAGAAAGGTATAATGGTTTCCCGTCCATGAATATTGTGGGGGAACCGGCGGGAGGTATAAGCTCCGGCGAGGCCATGCAGGCGATGGAAGAGTTTGTGAAAGAACTGCCCCGAGGGATAGGGTACGCCTGGACGGGCCTTTCCTACCAAGAGCAGACAACTACCGCGCAGACCACGATTCTGTACATCTTCTCTGTTATCGTAATTTTTCTATGCGTCGCAGCGCTCTATGAGAGCTGGACGATACCGATCGCAAACCTCCTGATGTTGCCCCTCGGCCTGTTCGGTGCAGTCCTAGCCACATCGCTTCGGGGGCTCCATAACGACGTTTACTTTCAGATAGGGTTTCTTACCACCCTCGGCCTCACCACAAAGAACGCAATTCTCATCATCCAGTTCGCAAGAGAACAGATGGCCGAAGGCGTGCCGCTTATCAAGGCAACGCTTGAGGCATCCCGGCTTCGACTACGGCCGGTAATCATGACTTCACTTGCCTTTTTCTTCGGTGTCCTCCCGCTTGTGTTCGCATCGGGAGCGGGGGCCAGCGGTATGAAGGCCATAGGCACCGCAGTTGCGGGAGGCATGTTCTCGGCCACTTTTATCGACCTTTTCTTTATCCCGCTCTTCTTCGTACTCGTATCCCGCTTTTTTGCAAAGAAAGAGGGAACAACGGAACCGGAAAATGGAGGTACGCCTTCTTTGACGGGAGAAGCCAGCACAGAAAACGAGACGTTCCTGTAGGAGGTGCGGCATGATACGAAATCTAGCGGCGATGGTTCCCCTAATGGTGGCTTTGGCAAGTTGTATGACCCTTGCCCCAGAATACAGACGTCCTACGCCGCCAGTCCCCGAACAATGGCCGATTACACGGGCGACAGAAGGCGCAAAGGCAACCAGCCTGAGATGGGACTCATTCTATAAGGATGAAAAGCTTCAAAAGGTGATTAAACTTGCTCTCGCGAATAACAAGGATCTCGGTGTGGCAGTGCTGAAGGTAGAAAGGGCCGCGGCGGCCTACCGAATCCAGCGGGCCGAGCTGTTTCCTGCCGTCGACGGGTCAGGCGCTCTCACCAAGGAGAGGGTGCCAGCCAATCTCTCCGACTCAGGGGGAGCCTATACCAGCTCGCAGTACAGTCTGAGCGTGGGCGTCACATCCTGGGAACTCGATCTCTTCGGCCGAGTCCGAAGCCTCAAGGACAAGGCCCTCAATGAATATCTCGCTACGGAGCAGGCGGCGAGAAGTGCTAAAATCTCTCTCGTCGCTGAAGTGGCCAGCGCCTACCTGACCCTCGCCACGGACCGTGATAGACTGAAGTTTGCACAATCAACATTGGATGCGGCAGATGCGGCCTATATCATCGTCAAAGGACGCTGTAAGGCCGGGGTTTCCTCGGAACTGGACCTGCGGGAGGCCCAGACAGTGGTAGATACAGCCCGTTCCGGCGTGGTGAAAAATACACGCCTGATAGCCCTTGATAGGAATACGCTCAACCTTCTTGTCGGCTCGATCGTATCGGATGATCTACTCCCCGATTCGCTTGATAGGATTCTTTTGAAAGCAGATCTTTCGGCGGGGATCCCCTCCGAGGTGCTCCTTGTGCGGCCCGATATTCTCGACGCCGAGTATCAACTCAAGGCCGCTAACGCGAATATCGGTACGGCGCGGGCAGCATTTTTCCCGAGTATCACCCTGACGGGCAGCGTAGGGACAACAAGCAGTGAGCTTTCGAACCTCTTCAAGGCCGGTTCTCACATTTGGGCCTTTACGCCTAAGGTCAGTCTGCCCATCTTTGATGCAGGGTCAAGAAGTACAGAACTTAAGGTGGCCAAGGTCGACCGCGATATATATGTAAAACAGTACGAGAAGGCCATTCAGACCGCTTTCAGAGAGGTAACTGACGCCCTTGCAGAGCGGGAGACACTGGGAGATCAGGCGACTGTGCAGGAGTCCCTGGTGCAGGCGTTGCAGGAAACCTACCGTCTTTCTGAGGCCCGCTATCTTAGAGGAGTCGACACCTACCTTAATTTGCTTGTGGCAGCCAGATCTCTCTATGCCGCACAAGAGAATCTCATCACCGCTCGCTTGGCTGTACAGACTAACTTGGCCACCTTGTACAAGGTGCTTGGAGGAGGCAAATAAGTGGTTTTGGGCAAAGGGACGACAGCGGATAGAAAGAACCTGGATCTGCCCGCCATTCTATAAGCGTTTGCCATCAGGCCCTTTCCACAGATGTATACCTGCCGGGTTTATCAGCCAATGCACGGGATCTAAAGACTGACGGAAACTTGGTTGACCTTACTCTTCGCAGTTATACTTTGGGTATCGCACTTGGGCAATGCTGAGGAACTGGGAATCGATAAGCTTGCACAGGTAGGCGTCGTAATCGGGAAGCGACTTGAGGACGACAAACCCCGCAAGAGAACCAATCCTGAGAACCATTTCCTTTTGTATTAATTTTAAAGGGAGACACCCGGAGATGACAAATACCCAAATGTCATCACCCGTATTAATACTTTACAGAATAACTTTATGAAGGAACATTGAAAAAAAGGAGATGCCAATGACGAAATTCAGAGACCGGAGACTTCAATACCCCATCACAATCGTTCTTTCCCTTGTCGCCATCGCCATAGAGTATTTTTACAGCACCTGCGAGACCGCCTGCTCATCCCTGAGAGGAGATGTTTTCGGCATTGCGTTGCAACATATTGGTATCGGATACATGGCGGCCCTGATCGTGCTTGCCATCTTAAAAAAGGATCTGTTCCTGCTTATCCTGCTTTCGGCGGGAGTTGGCATAGAGTTCTACCTTGTAGGCTTCCAGATATGGCATAACACCTGCGATTACTGCCTGGCATTTGCGGGCGTGCTCGTTTTGCAGTTCATCGTGAACTTCGACCGGAGGAAATGGAAACTTATCCTCCTCCCGATGGCGGGGGCGCTCATCCTCTTCACGATTGTTTTCAAAGGGTATGCAATGCCTGTCTACGCCGGCATCGGTATGATATTTGCGTAGGATTGGCTTTCAAAGCGTAAAAGAGTGTTGACTATGTAGTCAATAAAGTGATATACAACATAATGATATAATTAATATAAATAAAAGAGCATAAGACTCTTAATCAATTGGTCGGAGGTTCGAATCCTCCACGGCCCATAATAAAAACAAGTAGTTACAAAACTTACCTGTTATCTATTTTGCACGATTGTGTAGTAAGATCGTGTTGCTGAGCATGCCAAGCGACTTGAAGGGTGGTTTTTAGCGGAAATGTTTATGGAATGTCTCTTCGATCACAGACCGGACATCCTTACGAAACTGCTCATATTGCTTTAAGAAGGCCTTCCCTGCCACAGTGAGATTCGAGCCGCCGCCCGATACCCCCCCTACCTTCCTCTCGATCATTTGAAATCCAAGCTCTTTTTCGCAATCGTTCAGGACGTTCCATGCCTTTTGATAAGACATATCCAGCTTTATAGCTGCCATATGAAGAGATCCTGTCTTCTCTATTCCTTTTAAAAGCTGGTACGGACCCTCACCAAATGCCTTTCCTTCATTCTTAAGCCAAACTTTATATGCTACCTTCATTTCATCCTTTTGTAATTTATTGTAATCAATAGCGTTAGCCATGTCAATCGGTTGATCTAAATAATTTCATCGCTTTAACTTCGTGAAAAAAAATACTTGACCTATCGTTATACTAAATGATATATAACACGCGATATATACAATAAAATATAACGATGAATTCATTAGACGAAAACCAAAGAATATGACCGGAAATAATGGAATTATATGTGTTGTCGTCGTGAAGTTGAAGAGTCATAACATTATAGTTAATAGAGTATAACGAAGTATTGAAATTATAGATTAATAAAATTGCGGAGGGAGATATGCGGAAACAGTGTATCAAACAAGTTGTTATTGTGTTTGTCTTGACGTTATCATGCTTATTTTTTGCATTTCATCATCGATCGATTGCCGCAGACGAGACGAAAAAAGACACAAATGTCTTTACGCTCGGCGAGATCAACCTGTCGGCAGCGGCCAGTCTGAGAGATGTACTCAACGAGATTTCCGACACCTATGTAAAGGACAACCCGGGCGTTACTTTCATGAAAAATTACGGCGCCTCCGGTGCGGTAGCAAAACAGATCGAAAACGGCGCTCCCGCCGATCTCTTCCTGTCCGCCAATGTAAAATGGATGGATCATCTGAAGGATAAGAAGATTGTTGATGAAAAGAGCGTCACCACCTTTGCATACAATAGGGTTGTCTTTGTGGGCAAGCCGGAGTTGAAGGTGGCAGGCCTCAAGGATCTGTCGAAGCTCAACAAGATCGCCATCGGCAGCCCGAAGAGCGTGCCTGCCGGCCAGTATGCGGAAGAGGCATTAAAGAAGGCAGGCGTAGAAAAAGACCTTGAGAAAAAACTCGTTATGGCAAAAGACGTTCGCGAATGCCTTATGTACGCAGACCGGGGAGAGGTAGACGGCGCATTTGTCTACAAGACGGATGCGGAGCTGATGGCGAAGAACGTGAAGATACTCTTTGCGGTGCCGCAGGAGCTTTACAGCCGGGTGACATACCCCATGGCGATCACTGCAGCCGGCAGCAAAAAGACGGAGGCCGCGGCATTCTTCAAATTTTTGCAGTCGGACAAGGCAAAAAAGATCCTTGAAAAGTACGGTTTTGCCATCCGGTAAATAAGCATGCCAAGTTTCACCCCCTCAGATTATTCGGCAATTTTGTTATCGGTCAGGGTAGCCGTTGTGGCTACCCTGTTATCTCTTCCTTTCGGCTTTATCGTGGCCTATCTTATGACGTACCGGCGGTTCCGGGGGAGGGTCGCATTGGATGTGATCGTCAACCTCCCCCTGACCCTGCCGCCTGTGGTAGTAGGATATCTCCTCCTCCTGCTCCTTGGCCGGCATGGATTTGTAGGAAAGATGATACTCCAGCCGCTGGGTATCAACCTGATCTTCACCTGGAAGGCGGCGGTTGTCGCTACGGCAGTGGTCGGTTTTCCCCTTATGGTCAGGTCTATCCGCATCGGCATGGAGACAATAGATGTGCGGCTTATCCAGGCCTCCCGAACCCTCGGCGCAGGATGGTTTGATACGATCATGACCGTCATTGTGCCGCTTTCAGTGCGCGGTCTCATCGCAGGCTCTGTCCTTATGTTCGCCCGCGGCCTGGGCGAATTCGGCGCCACGATCATTGTGGCAGGCAACATCCCGGGCGTGACCCAGACGATCCCTCTGGCGATCTATGAATACGTCAGCTCTCCGGGGGGCGACGTGATGGCCCTTTCCCTTTGTGTCGTCTCGGTCACCATCTCGGTGCTGGTGCTTCTTTTCCACGAATGGCTCGGCAGACGGATGGTAAGGTCGGATTAAGATGGAACTTACCGTTAAAGTACAGAAACAGTTCGGCACCTTTTTCTTGGACGCAGATTTTGCGATCCAGGGTGACCAGGTCGGGGTCTTCGGCCCTTCAGGCAGCGGCAAGTCAACCTTGGTGAGCCTTATAGCGGGCTTGAGGCACCCTGACCGGGGCTTTATCAGCCTTGACGGTGAAACGCTTTTTGACAGTGATCGCGGACTTCATATGCCGCCGGAGCATCGCCGTATCGGTATGGTTTTCCAGCGTGCCCACCTGTTTCCCCACCTGAGCGTCAGGAGCAACCTCCTTTACGGCTATAAGCGGTGTGATCCCCGGTATCGAAAGATCACGCTGGATACGCTGGTAAGCGTGATGCAGATAGGACACCTGCTCGACAGGGGGGTCAGGCACCTGTCAGGGGGAGAGAAGCAGAGGGTGGCCATCGGCAGGGCAGTCCTCTCAAATCCACGGCTCTTGTTGATGGATGAGCCCCTGTCTGCCGTCGACGACAGCCTCAAGTTCCAGATCATCTCTTACCTGAAGAATACCTGCGAGATCTTCAAGATCCCCTATCTCTTTATCTCCCATGCCCTGCTGGAGATGAGGATCATGACGAACCGCGTCCTCAACGTTGAGGAAGGCCGTGTGACGAGACAGGTCACGGGAGAGGATCTGGCGCGGGAAAGGATGAAAGACGCAGCCGGTTATATGAATCTCCTCCGTCTCACCGCACCGCGGCGCATCAACAACCTCTATACATATCGCTGGGAGGATCAGGAGCTTTTCATCTCCAGCGGCAGCCCTATGGACGAGACGATTTTTGAGGTGTCATCAACGGACATCATCCTTTTCAAGCGCCACCCGGAGGCGATCAGCGCCCGAAACCTGCTTAAGGGGACTGTGGTCGATATCTTCGAAACGGGAACCAGGATGGGCGTGGAACTGAAATGCGGCGACGGACGGCTCATCGCTGAGATCGTGAAAGAGGCGGTCGATGAGCTGGAGCTGTCAAAGGGTGTGGAGATATACGCTGCAATAAAGGCTGTGGCGTTCAGACGTCTGGGATAGCTTCTGTGAAATCCGGGGTAAGAAATCGAGATCCGGAAGCCGGGTGAAAGGTCTCCAGACCTCAATACCTGGCTGAAAAGGTTCTTACGATCAGTCGACCCCGATCATGACGTTCGTCGCTTTGATTACTGCATATACATCCTTAGCCTACGGAAAGGCCCAATCCCTCGGCAGATGCCTTTGTAATAACCGAGACAACCGTTGCGCCGCCGGGTATCTCAATAACAATCTCCGCGTTGACAGCACCGAGCGTAACGCTCTTGACCTTTCCCTTTAATACGTTTCTCGCGCTCAGCTTCATCTTATCTCACCTCCTTTTACGATAGTTATCTTAATAGCGCGAAGAATGTTTGTAGTCAAGCTGCATGCGAGTTGCCATGATAGTTAAACGATGAGAGGCAATTTCAGAACAAAAAAACGTATCGAGCAAAAAAACACTTGACAAATAATGACATCAGGTTTATTATTTAGACATAGAGTCTAACATATGGAGAAAATGTCTATATGGGCATCATAGAAAGAAGAAAACGCGAAAGGGAAGCGAGACAGGAATTGGCGATAGGCGCAGCGATGAGTATCTACGATAAAGACGGCTACCATTCAATTACCATGGAAAAGATCGCGGAAAAATCGGAGCTGAGCCGGGCCGCGCTTTACCTCTACTTCAAGAACAAAGAGGAGATAATGGTAAGCGCCATAGCATCTCATGCCGACTACTTTGAAAGCATCCTGCAGGAATTATACGACAACCGGGAGCGCTTTAAAGAAGTTCTGCTGGAAAAGCTCTGGGAATGCTTTCAAAAATTCTACGAGAAGGACCACCTGGTCTTTACCGCGTGGCTGTATTTTCACCAGACGGAGATGCTTGGCAATCTTCCCGAAGAGCTGCGCAACGTCATTCACGGGCTGGGCGCGAAAGTAGTTGCCCTGCAGCATAAGATAGTCAAGTACGCAGTAGAGAAAAAGATCTTCACCCAGTATGACTACAGGGCGCTTTCAGAGGTAATATGGTCCTCTTTTCTCGGGATCGTGTATGTAGAAAGAAGCAAAGAAGTGCTATCCAACAAGAGCCATATGGCTATTACGCAGGAAACAGCCTTAAAGGTATTATCGCGAGGCGTCCTGAACCCGTTGCGGAAGAACGAAGTGGGTGAAAAAAGGAGCAAGCATGCCTGTTCGTGAATGCATAAGGTTGAGAAAAGACGTAAAAGAGCACAATTGTGCTGCTTATAAATTAAAGATAAAAGGAGGATTTACAATGGGCAGGATATCTGAAGCAATAACACGTTTTATGTTGAATGAGAAACTTCTCCAGAGATTCGAAGAGAAGATCGTTGAAGGCGAAGCGAAGACGGTCGATGTGTTTTTAAAGAAGAACATCGAATATGTCGTGAGAGGAAAGGTCTTAAAAGGACGCGGAGCACCGGTACTGTCAATCAGGGATGTCTCCGGCTCATCTGTTCCCACACTGTACAGAAACCATGAGAAGTCCTTTTCCGTGATCCCGGAAAAGGATGGCCTGTATCGTATAGGGGTTGAGGCCGGGACAGGGACTGATAAACGGGAACCGGTTACCCTCGCGGTTACGTTTTCCTACAACATCCCTTCGCCCAGGCACACGATGGGCGCGATCGAAACGATGCCCAGCGAGTTGAGCTGGTACATGGTAGCAGGTAACGGCCCGGAGAAGAGTGGGCGGGAAACAAATGCAGCCGTCGAAATGGTTTATGGCGAAATGTTGGAAAATAGCAAAACGGGCTAAGCGGCGCTGAAGGCGACCGGATAAGCCGGAGTTGATTTTTGGTGAATATTTATGTTTCCTTGATGCCGGGAACATGGTATAATTAGTTAATACAGAAGTGAGGAAATGTCCGGGCGGGCATTCCGGTATGGCTGCTCAATAGCATCCCCCCATGTGGTCATACCGTTGCTCGCCCTCTTTATATCAGTGAATAGTCGATAGTAGATAGCCGTCAGCAGTCAGCACACAGCCGTCAGCCAAAACAATAAAGGCTTTAGGCTGATGGCTGAAAGCTGATCGCTGAGAGCTGGTAGTGGTTAAGGCGATATACGATATAGGAACTACGATATACTGTCTTTGGCTGTTAGTTTCTTCCCGCCGGCTTTGTCTTTTTCAATGCCAGCTTCTTTTTCCCGTTCGGCTGCTGTTGCTTCTTTAATTGCGCCTCAACCTTTTCTTTCTGTATTTTCAGTGTCTCGATATCGCCTTTCATCTGTGTCAGGCTTGATTTCACTCGTACCTTGTCCATGTTCAGCTCTTCAAGCCTTGATGCAATGGATGAAAGCTGTGTCTTAATCCCCTCGATCTTTGCGAGATCTGCCGACAAAGACGATACCTTAGCCCCGAGTGAAACGACCATGATGCCAAGTATTATTATCAGTATAAAGGCAACGATCAACCCTGCGGGAAGATTCTTCATAAGGGATTTGAACCCGCTTTTATCTTTCGGCACATTCTGGTTGTCAAGAAGCAAGGGAAGTTCATCGTTATCCTGATTGACCAATTTTTCATTTTCATCAAAGATAGGCATATGTTGCTCCTTTGTTGTGATGTTATTTATCTTAATTACCATATAATTATTTAAATTACAAAAGAAAAAACAATTAGGATAGAGGGGCGATCCAACCGGTCGTAAGGGTTTAATCGCCTGACGCCTGACGCTTAACGCCTAACGGGGCCCTTCTTCGCTTTTCACATCGTTATAAGTCTTTGAAAAACCTTGACAATAGGTACCAAAAACGTTAATTTTCAGTTGATTTATGGACCGGACACTCCTTCTGAATACAACCTTTGAACCCATCAGCGTACTATCCTGGAAAAAGGCAATTACGCTTGTTTTTCTCGGGAAGGTAGAGGTCCTGAGGGAGTATGAGAGGGAGATAAAAGGCGTTTCGATAAGCATCAGGCAGCCCGCGGTTATCAGGCTTCAGAGGTTTGTCCGCAACAACCACACGCAGGTGAAGTTTTCCAGAAGGAACATCTTCATACGAGACGACTATACCTGCCAGTACTGCGGAGAAAGATTTGATTCCAAGGGGCTTACATGCGATCACATTACCCCAAGATCACGGGGCGGGATCACAGAGTGGACAAACATCGTCACGTCCTGCATCCGCTGCAATCTGAAGAAAGGGGATAAGCTCCCCGAGGAAGCGGGAATGCATCCAAGAAAGAGGCCTTCCCGTCCTAATGGTTTTTATATGTTGATGCTCCATCTGGGCGTTAAGGCCTTTCCTGAAAACTGGAGAGAATATCTTTTCCTGAGGGATTAATATGGACAGAGTATGGGCACCATGGAGAATGGAATATGTCACCGGCGCTGTAGCGAAAGGCGCCAAGGGTTGCTTTTTGTGCATCGATGCAGCGGATGACGAGAAGGCCCTGGTTGTTGGAAGGCTGGGCAAGGCCTTTGTGATCATGAACCGTTTCCCTTACACAAACGGCCATGTTATGGTGGTGCCGGTAAGGCATACAGGCTTAGCCGAGGACCTGACCGACGAAGAATCCCTCGACATGATGCGCATTACAAGAAGGATGGTCGCCATTTTCAAGGAAGAATTCAAGGTCGATGGGTTGAATATCGGCATCAACGTCGGAAGGGCGGCAGGCGCGGGCCTTGAAGAACATATCCACATCCATATCGTGCCACGGTGGTTCGGTGATACAAATTTCATGCCTGTCCTGGGGGAAACGCGGGTAATCTCAGAGCATCTCCTGGAGACATACAAAAAACTGAGAAGAAGGTTTATTGAAACGGTTTTTTGACAACTCCTTACCTCTTTTAGATCCTGCCGATTTAGTAGAAGCATTTTCAGGGCGCAATAAAAAGGAGCTTGCCCTGCCGGAAAGGGCTATCGTCGTATTTGATACGGGGAATCTCAGGAGCCTGGTTCACAGGACGGGGGCCGGGATCATCGACCAATGGTCAGGGTTCCGTTCGATATACCGGGTGCCGCAGGGCGGTACCGTCATAACCAGGTCATACTTTGGAGGGCCCAATATTGCCGCGCTCGTCGAAGAACTTTCAGCATTCGGCGTTAAGGAGTTTGTGCTCTGTGGTTATTGCGGGGCAATACGCAATACGCTGCATATAGGCGATCTGATCGTAAGCAAGGGCGCGCTCCGGGAAGACGGCGTCTCGCACCACTATCTCGATGATCAGGCGGACATCGTCTATTCGGCGTGGGCTGAGAAATGGCTCGCGCCTGCCAGGGAAAAGGGTTTTTACGAAGGACTTATATGGAGCTGCGACGCGATCTACAGGGAAACAGCGAACAAGGTAGAACGATATGGAAAAGAGGGGGTCCTCGCCGTAGAGATGGAAGTCGCCTCTCTGTACGCCGTTTGCGCGTTCAGGGGCCTGCAAGGCGTTGCCTTTCTGGTCGTGTCCGACATATTTTACGAGGGGACATGGGAGGGAGGATTTCACACGAAGGCATTGAAAAAGGGGGTTCAGGAACTTACTGATTTTCTCCTGGAGAAGGTGGTAACATAGCTGAGAGTGGAGAGCAGAGGGCGTGATGCTGGATACTCGTCGCTCGATACTTGTCAGATACATTGTAATGAACAAGTATCGAGGTGAGAAGAACTGTGAGTATCGGTGTGGGGCTTTCCTTTAGCAAACCGTCGTGAGGCGAGGAAGCTCGGTCTTTTGCGAAGCAAAAGTTCCGAAGCCGAACGCGAGCGAATGGAGCCGCAGGAGCGGAATGAGCGTGTTTGCGGGGAAAACCCCACACCGATACTCAACCTAAGCCTTAGCATGTTTTATGCTGTTAAATGATGACGGAATAAGACCGTGTTGACGAAGAGACAATCAGAGATCCTTAATTTTATCCAAAGCCGGCTGTTTGCCGGCGGGTATCCTCCTACGTTCAGGGAGATTGCCTCGCATTTCAACATCCGTTCTGTGCGAACGGTATCCGACCACATCTCGGCCCTCGAGAGAAAGGGCTATATAAAGCGCGATAGGGGAAAGAAGAGGAGCCTGAGGATCATCAGGGGTGCAGAGACCCTCATCATAGGCGAGATATCCGCAGGGAGCCCCATAGTCCCCATCGACCCCGGCGATTTCGTCAGGTTTGACAAGTTCATTGCGGCGGACCATCTTTTTTTGAGGGTAAAAGGCAGCAGCATGGTCAATGACGGGATCAGGAACAGGGATATTGTTGTTGTAAAACCCCAGAAGACGGTCAGGAACGGCGATATCGCCGCATGCCTCGTAGAAGGCGAGGTGCTTGTGAAGCGCTTTCAAAAAAGTCACGGCGAGGTCACGCTCCTGCCGGCAAACGACAACGTCGAGCCGCTTGTCATCAGAGAGGATGAGGGAAAAAAGCTGGAGATCATCGGCAAGGTGATAGCCCTGTTCAGAAGCTACGAATGAAAAGCGCAAAGGCGGCTCATAGTTCATAGCTCATGGCAAATCCTAAATCCGAATCCCTAAATCCTAAACAAATTCAAATGTTCCAATGTCCAAAATTCAAAACCAAGCGATCTTATATCTGTTTTGAACATTAGATATTTGAATTCTGATATTGTTTAGTGCTTCGTGCTTAGAATTTAGATATTACGTAGAAAATATTTTATCCAGTGCATATAATAAGAGCATGGCATAGGGATATCCCGGAGCAAACCGTCGTGAGGCGAGGAAGCTCGGTCTTTTGCGAAGCAAAAGTTCCGAAGCGGAAACAGCGAGCGAATGTAGCCGCAGGAGCGGAATGAGCGTGTTTGCGTGGGATGCCCCTATGCCATGCTCATCCTTATGGAGTACGGTCCGGGATGCATCAGTTTCGTTATTCGGGGGTGCCGCGAAAGGCTCAGCATGGGCAATTGTTTAGGATCTGGTGCTTGGATATTAGCGCTTGTTTTTTCATGAGCCATGAAGGGCGTGTCTAACGGTCATACCGGGAAGCAGATGATTTTTTCGGCAGTTTACAGACACCTTCATTGCAGCGCACTTCCTTGATCCTCCCTTCCACTGCTGCATTGATGTTTTTCTTTTCTTTGATATAATCCACAACGGCGTCCTTCAGGGAACGCCCTGAATCATTATAGGTGACCTTGTCGCTTCTTATTGTGTCTGCCGTTATCGAGAAATCCTGCGACTCTTTCAGCGCTTCCCTGAACACCCTGTATCCGTCGCCGCCGGCAGCGAGGAAGTCGTTCGTGCAGACGGTATAGGCCTCGTTGATATCCAGCTTTGCGCCGCCCAAAGACACATCTGCCACCCGCAGCCCTTGCGGCATGCCGGGGTCATACGTGAACGAAAGCCCTGATACCTGGAGGAACCTCCCTTCTTTTTGCTCGATGCCGGAGACGCCATGTTCGAGAGCCTCCTTGATCTCCCTTCCTGTCAGCTTCATGGCGACGACATAATTATCAAAAGGCAGCGCCGAATAGACATCTTTCAAGGTAATGGGCCCTTTTCTGATGCTTGTCCGTATCGCTCCGCTGTTGATCAGGGCGATCCGGGAGTTCGATTGCTGCCTCATGATATCGGCTACGAGGTTCCCGAGATTTGTTTCCTCTGTCCTGACGTTCTCGCCATCGAGGTCGACGAGCGCCTCCCCGATGGTCCGGCCCATAAGCGCATCAACCTGCTGCGCATATCTTTCGACGATCCGTTCAACGCCTTCCTGCTTTTTCATGCGGGACGGCACGATCTCTTCGAGCCTGCTTTTCACTTCGACGATCTTTCCTGCCTTTACAACAACGTCAAGAACGCCGAGCGCCATCCCGTGCTCCCACGCGTGGACAAGGACCGTATTGCCGATGAGCATGTGCTGGATTGTCCTGGTATGAGAGTGCCCCCCCACAATTATATCGATCCCCTTTACCCTGCTTGCGAGCAGCATATCGGCGTTGTAGCCAAGGTGGGAGAGGACGATGATGATGTTGGCGCTGCCCCGTAATTCTTCAACGTACTCTTCAACGGCCGCAGCAGGCGACAAGAATGTAAGGCCCTCCACGTTCCTGGGGTGCGTCACGATCGGCGTGTCGTCCGTAACAACACCTATAATGGCGATCTTCAGCCCCTCAAGCTCTTTGATGATATAAGGTTTCAGCCCCGGCACCCCTTTCACGTTCGCGCCGAGGACCGGGAACGCCGCCTCGTTGATCCTTTCTCTCAGCACGTCCTGTCCGTAGTCAAATTCGTGGTTTCCAACGCTCATGGCATCAAAGCCCATCACATTCATTATCTCTATGACAGGTTTGCCTTTGAAGAGGTTGGCGAAGCTGTTTCCCTGTATCATATCGCCGGCGGCGAGCAGGAGCGTCGGCTTCTCCTTGCGCAGGCTATCGGCGAGCCAGGCAAGGCAGGAGATGCCGCCCCGTACCTCGTCTGAACCGACAATCTTCCTCTCTTCGGCAAAACCATGGAAGTCGTTGACGTGAAGGACCCTCAGCTCCTTGAACTGACAGTATGCCTGCGGAGCGGAGAGCGCGAACAACGTCATGCAGACGATGGCCGCAATAAGTGCATTTTTCATCCTGAACATGATCTTGTAACCCCCGAAATATTTTTCAGCGCCCTGATAAAGCGGGCGTTCCATGCGTGTTTTCTGACAGGGATCCAGATATACTGGGAGCCCTCTTTGTCCGTGAAGTCCACGATGACGATCCTCCTTTGCAAAAAGGCGTCCCTGAGGCCTGCGATCTTTTCGCCGAGCTTAAGCAGGAGGAAGCTGCACGGGGTATCGATGCATTGGACCCGGCCTGAACCTGCGAAGGAGTTTAATATGAAACGTTTCTCATCTTTAATATAGGCAAGCGTTCTTTTCCTGTACCCTTTATCGCGAAGCGAAGCGACGGCAGCAGCCTCTGCCAGGGGATCAACGGGGAAACGGCCCAGATAGTCCCTTATGCTTTTTGTCAGTTCGCCGGGGCCGATCGCATAGCCGAGCCGGAACCCGGAAAGGGCATGGAAATCAGAGAAGGTTCGCAGGATCATGGATACGCTTGACCCGGCTACTTCTTGAACAGGAGAAGGTGCGGCGGCAAAGTCGTTTTTTGACTCATCGATAATTAGCAGCTTGTTCATGGCGGAAGCCTGCGCAATGATGGGGCGCAGGGCGTAGGCAGGCAGGAAGGCTCCCACCAGGTCGTGCGGGTTGGGCACGAGGATGCAATCAGCGCCCTCCATCTCTTTGATAAAACTCCCCGCTTCGAATGCAAACCCCTTTTCGCCGTTGAGGTGGAAGGGCTTTATCTCCACGTTCTGTTCTTTCAGCAGCTTTTTATAGGCATCAGAGACAGGCGATGGGACGAGCGCCGTCTTCGGGCAGATTATCTTCAGCAGCACGCTGATGGTATAGGCCGGGTCAGGGCCTACGATGATCTTTTCCTCGCTGATCTTTTCCGCTGCACAGAGAAGCCTTTTCAGGTGCCTTGATCTTCCGTCAGGGGGGCGGCAGAGATGCCTGACCTTTTTTCTCACGGCGTTCTTCGCTTTATTTGAAGGGCCAATGGGATTTGTGTCTGTTGTAAAATCCATGAGCTGGCCCAGAGAAAGCCCTTTCAGTTCGGCATAATCGTGAATATCCATATTATGAAAATTTATAGCATATTTTGCTTATAGTTCATAGCCGGACTTAATATGCTTGCGCAAAGCGCTATGCGCATAGCGAAAGATCAGACATGAGCTATCATGTAGTTTTCCTGGACATGAACTGGTGGATCAGGAAGGAACAGCAGAAAGATATGAGCAAAGATACAAAGGTGCCGGCTGCAAGGCCGAGCGGCATATAGGTATACCGCACTGATGCCCCGTAGACGACGACGCTGATGGCGCCGAGGATAGACGCCTTCATAACGGCCGCCGAGAAGGACGCACCGTGGGTGAAATAGGTAATAAAAAGCGTGCCGATGAACATTGCAGGGAACATGGTGAATATGCCCCCTATTAACGGACCGCCAACCCTGGTCATGACGACCGCAAGGACGATCACGAGGCCGCTGAAGACGCCCCTTGAAAGGATGATCGGCGTAGTGTATTGGATCCTCTTGCCTGTCTCTGACCTGACGGCGAGCTTGTGTTCGGCAATCCAGTACGAAAAGACGAGCATACAGATATAGGCAAATACGGAAAAGGGAAAATTGCTGAACCCGATGATTACCAGGATGAGGGACAAGAAGAACCACACGGCGAGCGCAACGGCGAAGGCGAGCCAGAAATTGATCCTGACGAGATAGATATAGACAATAATAAAGAGACAGTTTATGCCGCCCACGATAGGCACCACGGTTGTTGCTGCCACTGCCGTCTCGAGGGATTGGGTCCAGGCAATAAAAAAAAGGGAGACAAGGATCGTCGAGGGCAATCCAGCGACGAGCCCGCCTATCTTTGTGCCGTAACGTTCCGCAAGCACGGTGCCCATTGTTATCCAGAGGCTGCCGGTAATAAAGGAGAGGGCGAGTTTCAGGATAAAGGGGTCGGCCATCACATAGAAGGTAGCGCAAAGCACGTTGCGGTGTCAATATGGCTTGACAGAAATCCTGATATAATGTAAAAAGATGCTATACAATAATCAATAAAATCGCTATCAGAAGGATTGGTTGGCTTACTCTTAATACAGGGTACTGGGACAAGCGGCTTATTTTTTTGTTTTCCGGGAACTGTCATCAAATGTTAAGACCTATATCTCGGCAACGCAACAAATGAGGTGTGATCGATGAAAAGATGTTGTTTCGTTGTAAGCATTATCGTATTTCTTTCCTTTGCAAATCTTGCCTTTGCTGCGCCGATAGGCAAGGTAACCCTTGTTGAGGGCCGCGTTGATGTCCTGAAGGCCGGGAGAAACGTCGCCACGCCTGTTTCTTTGGGAGCGACCGTTGATGTCGGTGATGTTTACCGGGCAAAGAGCAAAGGAAGGGCTGAGATCATTTTTACCAACAAGAACCTTATTCGTATTGCCCCGAACACAAGGATAGAGATCACGCGGTATTCCGTTGAGGGCAATGCGAGCAACACCCTAGCACGTCTCTACAGGGGAAGGGTGCAGGCGATAGGGGCCGATGACTTCATCACGAAGGCAGCCTCTTTTGCGGAAGGGAACAAGTTCGAGATCCATACCCCCAACGCCGTTGCAGGCATCAGGGGCACCAATATGATCGTCTTCTTTGAGAAAGGAGCAACGGGAGCCATTTTTCTGTCAGGGCGGGGCTATATGTACAACCCTCAGCAGCCTCAGCAGGTTGTCCTCATCGTTGCGGGCACCATCTCTTTTGTTACATCGCCGGGAGCAACGCCGACGCCGCCGAGAAGGGCGTCAGACGCCGAGATGTCCATGTACACCGCAATGTTCACGCAGGGGTCATCGGGAGGCGGAGGAGGCGTAACAACAGCCGGACTTGCCCCTGTTCCTGGCAAAGGCACCGAAGGCGGCGACGGATCTGACAATATACCACCATCTCCCCCCCCACCAGTGATACAACCGGCAACACAAACTACGGAAGGGCCATTTTATAGTAATTTCAACACCGACATCTGGCAGACGGGGAGCGGCCTCCTGTGGAAGGGCGGGCTATCCGGCGCCTTCGAGGGCACCGAGTCTCTCTGGGGCAGCAACTCCCCTCTTGTTACCATAAGCGGCACCTATACGAACAGCGCAACCGGCACGAGCATATGGTCTTCAAAGGTAGACAACACCTCAGACCCTTACAGCTATACGCACCCCATGTGGAGCTGGAACGAAACGGCTCAGACGGCGACAACGGGCGATGGCGGATCCTACGTTGGTTTTGCCGGCGGGGCCGACTACAACGGCGTCCTTGAGGGAAGATTCGTTGGTCTCTATATCGATCCTTTAAAGAACGCGGGCACCCTGTCGGCGCTGGTGAGCGGCATCTATGCAGACGGCGTCTTTGCAATGCTGGGACCCATAAACAGGACGTTCAAGAATATCGTCGCCATAAGCCCTGTTGATTTTCAGGCAAACGATACGCAGGACGGCATACCGCAGTCGTACCTGTCTGGCGCCTTCCCCGCTACCAATGGCACGATGGGCGGCCAGTTCGGCGGCACCACCCTTTCGATCGATGATAACCCGTGGGGAATCTATTTCCTCAGGGCAGGCGGCACATATTCCATTCCTGCATCATCCTGGAACGCAAAGATGGGGGGCTATACAAAATTCGGCGCCTATTACAACGTATCATCTACACTTTACCATGACAATGCCTACTGGATAGGGAATGTTGCCAACGGGTCCTGGGGCGACGAAAAGATCACCGCTGTTCTGAACGGTCAGTATATATCTGAACGCAGGATGGGGACTATAACGGGTGACGTGATCGGCACGCATAACAGCGGGGCCACAGGTGGCTGGCAGGCGGTATCGCTGGGAACATGGACAGGAACAGACCTTACGTTCGGCAACTGGATCAACCCTGCTCTGCGTTATTATGACCCGTCTTCAGGGTGGCAGACGGACGGTTCCTTTAACGGCAACATGGGAGGAACATCTTCGATCTGGTCTTCATCTCAGTCAGGCCCGGCGTCTTTCAAGATAATAGCACAATACAACCCACCCCCTGCCGGAACCCACGCATTGATATGGAACGACGGAAATCACAGCAGGAACGACGTCTACAATGGATCTCCCGATTATTACACCACCTATGACGGCGGCTCCTATGATATGAACATCGGCGCGATCATCACTGCAAGCGGAAGCATCTTCGGCAAGTTTGCAGGCATCTCCATAGACCCATACGGCCATGCAGCGTTGTTAAGGGGCGGCTTGACGGGCACGTCCTATCTGGACATTGGCATGCTCGATGTGGACGGAAGCATCTACCGGATAGAGAAGGGACCGGTGTATCTGGCGCCCAACCAGTTAAAAGACGCCATGGTGCAGCACGGCGCATTATCGGGACGCACCACCCGACTGGCCGGAACGTCGCCCGAAGGCGGGACATTTACAGGCGCAACGACGGATACCTTTGATAACGACTTCATATCCTTCGTCGATGAGGCGAACAAGATCACCTATCCATGGGGCTACTACAGGCATACGCTCGGCGGGACCTCTGCAGGCACCATATCTACCTGGACAGGCAAGATCGGCGGGTTCCACTACTTCGGGGATTATTACGAGACACCCACGACACATACCGGGAGCCCCGGCTACTGGCTCGCCGACATTGCAAGCGGGACCTGGACAAGCGGCACATTCGGAGGAACAGCAAGCGGCACATTTCTTTCTGCAACTGCCCTCGGGACGATCTCCGGCGATATCACCGGAACGTACGATACAGATACAACGTGGGCATCAAGGTCATCCGGGACCTCGTCGGCCATATCCGGCATTGCTTTCGGGGAAAATACCTTTGTTGCAACGGGATTCTCCGGCGTCATCCTCACGTCATCCGACGGAGCTACGTGGACGCCACGGACCTCGGGGACCACGAACAATCTCTTCGAGGTCATTTACGGTAATGGGCAATTTGTGACAGCCGGCGTCTCCGGCACCGTCCTCACGTCATCCGACGGGATCACGTGGACGCCGCAGGACTCAGGGACCACGAATAATCTCTTTGGGATTACCTATGGTAATAACAAATTTGTTGCCGTGGGAGGCCTTATAACAGTTGCTTCGCCCGACGGGATCACATGGACGCCGCAGAACCCCGGTGTCTCGCTGTATGGCGTCACTTACGGCGGCAGCAAATTTGTTGCCGTAGGGCTTTCCGGCGCCGTCCTCACGTCATCCGACGGGATCACGTGGACGCCGCAGGACTCGGGGACCACGAACAATCTCCTGAGCGTCACTTACGGCGGCAGCAAATTTGTTGCCGTAGGGCTTTCCGGCGCCGTCCTCACGTCATCCGACGGGATCACGTGGACGCCGCAGGCCTCAGGGACGTCGACGGCCCTCTCTTACGTTTCTTATGGAAACGGCTCTTTTATTGCCGTTGGCGACAGCGGCGCCGTCCTCACGTCATCCGACGGGATCACGTGGACGCCGCAGGCCTCAGGGACTGCGAATAATCTCCTTGGCGCACTGTGCGCTAAAAACAAGTTTGTTACTGTTGGAAACAGCGGCACTATCCTGAACGGATCTAACTTCTGGCAGGCGGCGTCGACCGGTGTATTTGAAGGAACGCCTCTCCAGTTTGTCAGTTACAAAACCTCAACGACGTTGAAGTGGACGGACATATCGGGCTTCCACAGCACAGGCAATATGGAATATCACTTTGGCAGCACCGACTTTCTCTTCGCGGCCTCTTCTCCATCAACCGCGTCGGTCACCTTGATGGGTAAGTACACCCGCGATCCTTCATACCCCTGGAACCTCGTGTGGTGGGGAGAAACATATAACATCATCAGCTTCAATTACCTCGATAATACCTATGTTACCTATGACGGAGGCGCCTTCAGCGGCTACCTGGGCGGCTTAATGCGTACCGGTACCGAAGGGATAGATTCGCTTGATGTACATATTTATACGACATACATTGATGCAGGCCAGAATGCAGGCATCGTGAAGGTAAACCTCAGCGGCGAGGGCTTTTATGTAGACAACGGCCCCATGTTCGAAGGGATCTTCAAGATGTCAGGTTCTGCCCAAAGGGCTCAATTCGTTCAGGGTATCGGTATATTGCCCGCTGACCTCGTCAATTCCTATGACGCGCAGCAGCTCTATTATGCAGCGGCTGCATCAGGGGACATCACCTTTCCTACCGCGGGGATAAGCACTGCACCGACAACGGTTTTGAAAAACCTGACCGGCGAGAACTGGGGGATCTTTCAGGGGAGGTACTATGGCGGATATGCCTCCCTGCCGCCGTCGAACTGGACGGCAGCGATAGAGGACCTTACCGAGGCAGCGGGAATTTTCCAGAATAGCCGGTTGTTCGGCATGGAATTCAGCGGTACACAGTGGTCAGACGGCAAAGGATACGCTACATCGCTTGGTTATGGCGCAACGACCGATTCAACGCCATCCACATGGGTGAGCATCGGTGAGCTTGTGGCGGGCTATGATGCGGGCAGGGCGAGCGCCACGCAGGGATGGCAGGCGATCCATACCGGCGTCTGGCTTGAAACGAGCAAGTTCCTTGCCATGGCGGCAACCGCTGCGGGGAGGACCGAGCTTCAGAAGATCAACGTCCCCTGCGTGGAGGTCGGCGTCGTTGACCTGTACGGCTCATGGGCAAGCGGATCGAACACCATAGACATGACCCAGGCGAACGGATACGGAATGAAGGGCGTCAAATTCTTCAGGCAGACGGCGAACCCTGCCGAGGCACCCAGGATCTGGGCTGCAAGCAATGTGAGCGGAGGATATACGGGAAATCCGGGCGGCGCATCGGTCGCCCTGTCAGGTGCGGGGAGCGTTACCGCTACCTTTTCGATGAAGAGCTGGAACACGGGCACAGGCAAGTGGCTTGCGACTGTGACGAACGGGAATGCCCCCTCGAACGCGACGGGATCGCACCCGGCTTTTACCTTTAAGGGCGCAGCCGCAGGAACGATCAACGCGCCGGCAGCAGGGAAGTTCTCCGGCACAGCAGCAGGGACGGCAAAGTAGCCACGGCAGAACAACCGTAAGGCGTGAATCGTAAGTCGTAAGGGGGAAAAGCGGCTCATGGCTCATAGCTGATAGCTCACAGCGAAACGGATACTGGACGCTGGTCTCTGGTTGCTTGATACTGGTTTGAACAAGCATCGAGGATCGAGTAACGAGGGACAAGGTTTTCAACTTTCATCATGCCGGCAAATGGTGCTATAATAAGCGACCATGAAAAAAATCGTCTCCTTTGACCTCGATGGGACCATCGTAAGCGGGAATTACGGCGAGATGGTGTGGAACCACGGCATACCGGAGGAGTATGCGAAGAGACATTCCATGCCCTTCGACGAGGCAAAGCAGTACATCAGGCAGGAATATGAATCGGTGGGCGACAGGGAGATCATCTGGTACGAGATAGAGCACTGGCTGAAACGGTTCGACCTGCCGGTGATCGCTGATGAGCTCCTCTTGAGATACGAATCGTATATAGAGAAGGTCCCCTATGCGGAAGCGGTTTTGAAAGAGCTCGCAGGCAGATACACCCTCGTAGTCGCATCCAACGCGGCCAGGATCTTTGTTGACAAAGAGCTCCATTGCGCAGGACTGACGGAATATTTCACGCATATTATCTCAGCCACAACGGATTACAGGATGGTAAAAAAGGAGGAGCACTTCTACGGGAAGCTCTGCGGGCTGCTCGGCGTTTTACCCGGCGAGGTGGTACACGTAGGCGACCACCCGGTCTTTGACCACGACGTGCCGGCAGGCATGGGGATAGAGGCATATTACTTACAGCATGAGCATTCGGCGATCAGCCATCAGCTTTCAGTAAAAGACGGCAGAAATGTTATAAAAGACCTCAGAGAGCTTCTCGACAGGCTATGAAAAAGTGCTTCAAGTGCCAGGCGCCGGTTGCAGACGGGAAGGTATCCTTCAAGGACGAATGCCCGTCGTGCATGTCCGATCTCCACGTGTGCATGAACTGCCTTTTCTACGACACGGGAAAACATAATTCCTGCAGGGAGCCCCAGGCCGATTATGTGAAAGAGAAGGACAGGGCGAACTTCTGCGAATATTTCCAGTTCAAGGACGACGCCGAAAAGAGGTCCGGCAGAGAAGAAGCAGCAAAGAAGTGGGAAGAACTGTTCAGGAAGAAACAGCAGAATCCATCGCGGACGTGAGGCGTAAGGCGTCAGGCGTGAGGGGTTTAACCCCTTACCCCTTACGACTCACGACTTACGGATTTTTTTATCGTTAAGAAGCCGGCCTCGTGAATATGATCTTATAGCGCTCGGGGTCTACGTCAAGGCATGCCGTACATCCGCTCTCTGCGCAGCCGGAAGCCCCTTCTGCCTCCCGCTCTTCTTTGGTGGGCAGCGGTTCGAGGCGGACCTCGAAGCCGATATTCCGGTACATCTCAACCATCTCCGAGAGCCTTGGCTCGCATGCAATAAACCTTCTCTCCCACCCTGCCTTTGTAAGTTCCTCTTCCCTTTTCATGGTCGCTTATTATAACACCATTACTGATATCGTGAAAGGTGAAAACCTTGTTCCTCGTTACTCGATCCTCGATGCTTGTTCAAACCAGTATCAAGCAACCAGAGACCAGCGTCCAGTATCCGTTTCGCTGTGAGCTATCAGCTATGAGCCATGAGCCTCTTTTCCCCCTTACGACTTACGATTTACGACTCACGGGTGTTGCTTTCTTAAAATAACCGATCGTCTTCTTCAGCCCCTCGTCAAGC
>Ga0302252_1000630_pt1 | contig 28057 bp, 24 predicted proteins | sample AAG_RA_Leu_MG_FD_193511 | JGI IMG/M metagenome (GOLD analysis project Ga0302252, IMG submission 193511) | Enriched activated sludge microbial communities from anaerobic digester in WTTP, New Holstein, Wisconsin, United States - AAG_RA_Leu | ecosystem: Engineered > Bioreactor > Anaerobic >... | reverse complement strand
AATGACAGAACTTTTATTGAACGCTTTCGGAATGAGGCCCAGATTTTGTCTTCATTTCGTCACCAGAATATTGTCTATGTCATTGATTTTGCAAAAGAAGCGAACCAATACTACATCGTCATGGATCTAATTGACGGATATACCGTTAAACAATTGATTCAAAACACAGGTGCTTTACCATCCAAAATAGCATGCAACATTATTAAAAATGTCTGTACTGCGTTGTCCTATACTCATCGTAAAGGGATTGTGCACCGGGATATCAAATCGTCCAATATTATGGTCGATGGCAATGGCAAGATCATGGTGACCGACTTTGGGCTATCCAAAGAGACGAATGTGGATGCCTTGAAAGAAGGTCAGGATGAAATCGCCGGCACCTTGTCCTATATCTCTCCGGAGCAATTGGATCCGAAATTAGGCAAAACAGACATCCGAACCGATATCTATTCCTTGGGAATCGTATTCTATGAAATGGTTACCGGTAAGCTTCCTTTTGACGAAAATAGCACCCCGGTGAATCTGATCTACCAGCATTTGCACACGACTCCTCCGGCGCCAAGCCAGATTAAAAAGGATCTTCTCCCGAAAATGGACGCCATTTGCCTAAAAATGCTTGAAAAAAAACAAAACATGCGCTATCAGTCTACGGAAGAGCTTTTGAAGGATTTAGAGGAGTTGGATGGCATTCTGCAGTATTACAAAGCACCGGAAGAAACAGAAGAAGGTTCTTATTTTAAAGTGATTCTCAACGAATATGAAAAGGTCGTACAGGAGCCGAAAAAAGACATTGAAACCAAAGAGGAGATGAAAGAGGAGAATAGAGAGGAGATCTCGATACCGCCTTACCAAGAAGATGATATATATATCGGAAAAGTGGTGAGTCGTCGGTATCGAGTGGAAAAACTTCTTTTAAAGCGAATTCTGTCGAGTTTGTATGAGGGGAGAGACCTTCAAATCGACAAAAAGATCATGATCCAGATTCCCAACGAAAGCCGGCCGACTTTTAGAACATGGATCGAAAAAGAGATTCAAACTATGAAAAAGGTTGACTACCCTGGCTTTGTCAAGTTTATTGAGGTAGTCGAGGAAGATGGTTCTTGTTATGTGATACGCGAATATGTCGAAGGTAGTACTATTAAGCAGCTACTAAAGCAACAATCTTTCGACATCCAACAAGCTGTCAACATTATTCTAAAAGTACTGGAAAGTTTGAAATACTTACACGATCATGGGATTATTCACAGAGATCTGAATTCGGATGTCGTGATTATTACAAATCATGATCAGGTGAAGATAATCAGTCTTGGTTTTACCAGAATTGAAGATGCCTCCTCTGTTTCCAGCGGAGAGTTTCTGGGAGTGGTTCAGTATACCTCTCCTGAGCAGATTACCCAATCCAAATCTGATTTCCGTTCCGACATCTATTCCATTGGTATTCTTCTTTTTGAGATGTTGACGGGAACTCTTCCGTTTGACTCTCCTCTGCCTGTGGAGGTCATGGATATGCATCTCAAAAAGACACCTCGCCTTCCCGAAGAAGCGCAGAAGAAAATTCCGTTGAATTTGCAACGAATCCTTTTGAAGGCTCTTGCAAAATCACCAGAACAACGATACCAGACCACAGATGAGATGATCGCCGAACTAAAGAATTTTCTTCAAACGCAGCAAGATGAGCTTCCGGGATTACCGAATCCAGAGTACCCTTTAACAGTCGATGCCGATAAAGTTATGAAAGGTATCACCGAACAATCTGTTCGCAAGAAAAACGATTTAAATTTTACCATTAAGAAAAAACCAACTCCTGTCGAAGAAGTAAAAAAGGTCGATGTTAAGCAGATGATTGAAGAAGGGATGAATAATTTGACCTCTCCGAAACCGATGATTAAAGTCATTCCATCCAAACCGCCTATCATCAAGGGACCTTCAACAGTCGCTTCAGAGAAAGTCAAAGCCGACATTGAAAAACAATCCAGTTCCCATCAATCCTCTTCTCATGACACATCCACCATAAAGGAAGAACCGATCATCTTGTCTGAAAGGTCAAACAAATCAAAACGGTACAAGACTCTTCTCTATCTTTTTTTAATAGCCGCATTGCTGGCAGTGGGCTGGTTTGTTGGATATCAAAAATGTTCTTTGCTGTTACGATTTCAAGGGATAGAGGTAATCCTGCCTGCAAAACCTTATCAAATAAAGAGCTTCGTTGAAAACACCTATAAGGTGCAAACAAAGTCCAAATTGGTAAAATCGATTCAAATCGAATCAAGTGAAAAAGGATTGACCTCCAAAATTGAAGCCCTGGAAAACAACCAATACATGATCTATTTCTACCCAACCCTCATGACCAACCAAGCTTCCATACCTGTTTCACTTGTTGGTTTAAATGAAAAAGGCAAAGAAGTGGTGAGAACACAACTCGTCCTCGAACTCAGCAATGAATCCATGACTTACTTGGTGATCGATCTGGCGAAAAAGGAAGTACAAAGAGTGAAAGGCACTGATGTTTCCACAAACGCTCTTGAATTCGCTCCGATCACGGTACAAGAAGAGCTGTTTCTTCCTATCAGAAGCTTGATCACTCAGTTCAATGGTCAGCTTTCATACGACTTTGAACAGGAAAAATTGACGATTACCGGAATGGATCAGCATACTTACCAGCTGTTTTTGTTTCAAAATCAATACCAAATTGATGAAAAAGTCTATCGAGAGAAGACACCATATATAGAGCGGAACGATATTGGGTACTTGCCATTCAAATTCTTAACTGAGAAAATGGGTTTTGCCATTCAAACTTCATATGATGCGGTAGGCGACGAAATAATCAAGATGGCCAAGGCTGATTGATATGGCAGGAATCGGAGCGGGAGCAAGTACCAAGCTTTCCATCTTGCTTGCTTTTTCCAATTCGGACGAATTATCTCAGTTAAAAAGCCTTTTTCAATACGAACCGGACGTCTTTGTTGAAGACGCTCTGTCCGACGGTTTTTTGTTAAGTGATAAGATCAAATCAATGACGCCCGATGTCTTGATCTTGGATTATCATTTACGCAATATCAATATGGCTGATTTTCTTGAAGAAGCAACCATACGCTACCCAACCACAATCATCGTACTGATCGTAAACGAATCTGACTTAGTAGATCTAAGAAAATTAGTGAGTATTTCCATTCGAAATATCGTGACAAGACCTATCAATTTCGGTCAACTACCCACATTAATTCGTAGTTTTTTTATCGCCAGTTTCAAGGACAAAAAGCAGCATGCGTTGGATATATCCGAAAGAAAACCAGGTATGATGGTCGCTATCTCCGGATCAAAGGGAGGAGTAGGGAAGTCCATACTGGCTGCTAATTTAAGCTTGGTTCTCTCGAATTTAGCCGAAAAATATAAGGTACTCTGTATTGATTATTGTATACCATATGGCGATCAGAAAGCGATTCTGGGAATTTTTCCGGAGAAATCGCAATCGATTCTGGATCTCATACCGATCGCAGATGAATTAACACGCGACAAAATCAAATCAGTCGTTGTTCAAAGCCAGTACTATCCGCACTTTGATGTGCTTCTTGCCCCAAATAAACCGGTCAATATGAATGAGATCAGAACAGGTATCATTAAACGCATATTCAGGACATTACGGCTGTTTTATGATTTTATTATCATCGATATGAATCCTTCTTTTGATGAGTTGAACAAAGTGGTATTTGAAAAAGCGGATAAAATTCTGGTTCTGTTTACGCCGGAAATTCACTCGATCTACCGATTAGTCAACCAATTGAAAGAATTCCAGTGGATGAAGATCAAAACACCGCCCGAAATTATCTACAACCGCAGGTCAAAAAAAACCGACCAGTCCGTCGCAAACTTGTTGTCAAGGGTGCTGCCATACCCAATATTTACAAGTATTACGGATGATCCTAAGAACTTACAGCTTTCCTTAAACCAGCTGTTTCCGGTTGTCACTAAAAAGCTGCCTATCCGTAAGGATATCATGACGATAGCCAGAAAAGTAGTGGAGTGGTATTTAGAGATATGAACAACAAACCGCAAGAACCATTGTTTACGCCTCAAGATTCAGAGGATTATTACTATTATATCCGTCTGTATGTTTTCAGCGAGATGTCACCCGCAGAGATTTTACGAGAAAAATCCCACTCTCCTGAGCATATCAAGGATGAAATTCGCGCAATCGCCTTAAAGGGCATCCAAGAATCGAAAAGAGTGCTGCCGAGTGAGTATCAAGACCAGTTGATATCGAGACTCATCAACGAAATATTTGGTTTTGGCATCATTCAGCCATTGTTAGATGATAACAATGTCACAGAGATCATGATTGTCTCTCCTGAACAGGTCTACATCGAACAGAATGGCAAATTAATACTGACTGATCTGAAATTCGAATCGACCGCACAGATTATTCAGATTATCGATCGAATAGTGAGTCCGTTGGGCAGAAGGATCGATGAATCGAGCCCGTTGGTGGACGCCCGTTTACCGGATGGCAGTCGTATCAATGCGGTCATACCGCCGATAGCAGTGAAAAGCCCCACGTTGACTGTTAGAAAATTTAAAGATACCATTCTGGACTATCAAAGTTTGATTCAATTCGGATCTATGACAGAAGAGATGGCTACGATGATCGACCATTTTGTAAAATCAAGGCTGAATATATTGATTTCAGGAGGAACCGGATCCGGAAAAACCACGCTACTAAATGTTTGCTCTTCTTCCATTCCGGCTGATGAGCGCATTATCACGATTGAAGATTCCATCGAGTTAAAATTAAAGCAGCCCCATGTGGTTTCTCTGGAAGGAAAGCCTCCGAACATAGAAGGACAGGGGCAAATCACCATTCGGGATCTTGTGATCAACTCTTTGAGAATGCGACCCGATCGAATCGTTGTCGGGGAGGTAAGGGGTCCAGAAGCTTTTGACATGCTCCAAGCAATGAATACGGGTCATGACGGCTCCTTATCCACAATACATGCCAATTCGCCGCGTGATGTCATCTCCCGTTTGATTTCCATGATCTATATGGCGGGGATTGATATGCCTGTTAATGTTATCCGAGAGATGATTTTCAGCTCCATTGAGTGTATCATTCAGACAGTCAGGCTAAGCGACGGAACTAGACGAGTTCAATCCATATCGGAATGTATGGCATTTGACGGTCAAGATATCAAACTGCACGATATTTACCGGTTGAATATTACCGGTGTAGACAAACAAGGACACGCTCAAGGTAATTATATATTTGAGCCATATGGCGAAAGAATCAATCAAAAAGTGCAGCATAGCATCAATGTCACCGATGCGCAAACTGATTTATCGGTAGACAAAACCAAATCCATAGAAGATATTATCCAACAACTCAAGAACAAACCAGAGAAAGGATAGTATGGGCATCATTCCGAAAAAAGCCAGCGAAGTTCTTTTTTCATCCGTTCAAAGGAAAAAAAACAGAGACAAGCAATCGGATGTATCGAATATCTCTCCTGATGCTGCTTTGTTTGGTTTATTGGTTTCTAAATTTGTTTTTTTTCTCCTTTTTGGCGGTATTTTATTACTTGTAATTATATTTGGATTATTTGTATTTCGAAACGTGATCATGGCAGGTTTAATGGGTTTTGGTGCCTATCTTGGTATCCAATCTTTGCTTACGGTGAAAAGGAAGCAGAATGAAGAGCGATTTTCCAGGCAGCTACCTGACACACTAACAGCGATCGCAAACTCGTTAAAAGCGGGTTTTTCACTGGATCAAGCGTTTGAATTTGTGACTGTCTCTATGCCAGAACCGACTCGATCGGAATTTTCCTCCGTTCATCTACGATACCGTGTAGGTTATACGCTGGGGGAGTCATTATCCGAACTACCGCAAAAGTACAACAACACCGAAGTGAACTTATTTGTTTCGAGTTTGGTTCTTCAGAATCAGGTGGGTGGTAATGTAATCCCCTTCCTGACAGAATTAAGTGAGATTATTCGTGGAAGGGTGTTATTAAAGGATCAGGTTGCTGTTGGCACCACCCAACAAAGATCCACCTCCCTTATCATTTCTTTGCTTCCGTATGGGTTATTGGTTTTGATGCAGCTATCGGGGTATAATGCCTTAACTACTACCTTTCAGGGCGTGCTGGTATTAATTCTGGCGATCATCATGCAAGGGATAGGTTTATTTGTGATCAATAATGCCATGAAGATTGAGATATAGCATGGAGCCCATTAGCCTGATCCTTCTTATACTAATTTGCTTTTTAATCGTACTGTTCATCTTGCTGAAAACAGTCGCTGCCAGCAATGAAAAAGCGAAACGACTAGCTGAACAAGTATTCAATGAACAAGTCAAAGCAAAACCCATCAAAAAAAAGAAAAATACGATCATTGCCATTCTCTATAACCTTTCCAAGGCTTTCTATAGGATGTTTGGCAATTTTCAATGGATGATGAAATCAGTCAAACCGGAGGTCGCAAAAAAAACCGAAATAAAGCTCGAACTGATCGGGAATCCTTTTGGGTGGACCGTAACGGAGTACATTCAACTTCGGTTCTTTTCTGGGCTGGTTTTTTTCCTGCTTGTTCTTATCGTTGCGATTGGCAATCAAAGCGTTATGTACTATTTTTTGTCTGTCGTGTTCGGGATTGCTGGCTATTTTTATCCTCAGTTTTATGTAGAGGGTGCGATTCAGCAGCGAAGGTTGAAAATTACGCAAAGTCTCCCGGATGCGATGGATTTTATCTCGTTGTGTTTGGCTGCTGGTATGAATTTTCAATTAGCCGTTAGCGAATATGTCAGAAGAAACCAAAACTTATTGGCTGACGAATTCTCTCTTTTCCACAATGAAGTACAGGTTGGCATCTCCAGAATCGAAGCTTTTCAACATATGCTGGATAGAAATGATGCACCGGGCTTGCGTAGTTTTCTCAGTTCTGTGATCCAGAGCGAAAGATTAGGGACACCTTTACGGCCTGTTATTTCCAGCCAAGCAGTGGAATTGCGCGGAAAACGGAAACAGATGATCGAGAAAGGGATCCAATCCGCACCGATTAAGATGCTATTTCCTCTTGTGATCTTTATTCTACCAGCTATGATGGTCATCATTTTCGGATCCTTTCTACTCACGCCTTCAAAAGTAAAAAAAACCTTTACGATCACCACTGAAAAAACCTTCTTTTTGCGTGTAACACCGGGAGCCAAAGTGTTTGTCAACCGGGTAGAGTTTCCGATTCACCATTTTGTCCGTGATTTGAATCACAACAGCTCAAAAACCAGTGCTATCGAAGTACGAATCTATGCTGAAAAAGGTGTGTTATGTACGAAAGAAGAAGAACAGTATTTAATCAGCTTTTTTAAAAAGAACAAGCATATCGAAGAAGCCTGGTTTGTGATGATACCATTACCCGAAGATGTCAGGACGTACTTGTATATAGATATCATCGCACCAAACAAAAAAGGAAGCGTCAAGACATTCTACTCTTTTCGATACACCCGTTTTGAGCTATACCAGTTCCAAGAGGCATTTTCTACTGCTAACAATAAAAAAATCAGTATTCATGGGAAGCTTTCTCCGTCTATCAACATAACGGTTACCTTGAATAATGTGCCATTGGAGGTGTTACCCCAAAAAAAAGGCGACCTGAGTTTCACTACCAAGACCGGTTTGCTGAAAAACGGTTATAATAAGCTGGTATTTCAATTGGTTGATAAGGATGGTTTTGCCAAAACGATCACCAAAACAATTGAATATGTAGGGGTGAAAGTAGACGCCAATTTTGTTGAAACAAAAGAAACCATTAACGACAAAGTGATCTTAACGGGTACTTCCACTCCTTTCTCTCATGTGTATGTGACCATCCCTATTAAGTACACTCGTAAAATTGTTTCTGAGTTTGACGTGAGCGAGGTGGGAAAATTCTCAGTGGAGATACCTGTGAAAACAGGACAGAACACCTTCCAGATATTTTGCAGAAAAGATGGAAGAGAGAGCCCGGTGATAACCAGGAAAATCATTAGAAAACTTAGCGAATAAGAGGTCGTGATGAATAATATCGAATTAATTGCAAACGGAGTAAGTTTAGTCGTGGCTATTATATCTGCTTATACTGATGCGAGATACCGAAAAATCTTTAACAAAGTGACCTATCCCGGTTTCATCGTAGGTTTTTTGTATCATACCCTCGTATCGCTCTACTTACAAAAAGGGATTGCCGGATTCCTATTTTCACTTTATGGTTTTTTACTCGGATTTGGTTTTTTCTTTATTTTTTATTGGATCAGCCAAGGGAAAAAGATGGGTGCTGGGGATGTCAAGCTCTATGCCGCAGTGGGTGCTTGCATAGGATTGCACTCTACCATGTACTCTTTGGTAGTGACAGCTGTAGTTGGGTTACTTCTCTCTGTTATTCTGCTGTTTCCTGTCTTTTATCAGATCATAAAAACAGGTCAGATCTCTCTGCTTTTGGATTTTAGGCACTACCCTATTCCTTACGGAACTGTCATCGGAATATCCGTTGTGATTTGGTTTATCATCCGGATGATTGTTTCTTCCAAAGGATTAGTCCTACCTTTTTATGTGTAGAATAGTAAGAATAGGAAAAAAGGTATGAATGACTTACATAAAAACCAAGAAAATGGAACGGCTACCATTGAGTTCGCGATTATTTTCCCACTGCTGTTCCTGCTCATTTTTTATAGTTTGTTGTTATTGTTTTGGATCAACGACGCTTCGATCGCAACCTATGAAGCAGGCAGACTAAGCCGTCTTCAATCCGTAGGGATTACTCTCTCTGAAGAAGATGAGGTGTATGACGAGTTAACGGAAATACCCACTTTAAACAGGTTTCAAGGCGGTCAGATTACATCTTCCGCAGAGACTGTCGATAGCAATGCGGTTCGCGTGACGACTACGGTACGCCAGCAGAACTCGTTGATCAGTCCCTGGTTCATACGACTGGCTTTGCTTCGAGAGCAAGAATGGAACGAGATGGACCATGACACCCAGCAAGCAAGTGTGATTCGATGGCAAGAGCCATTTCTTGGTTTCCGCGGTGAGTAGACACTTGACAACCATTCGGAAGGTAGAAAAAGGGCAATCTATTATTGAATTTGCTTTGTTCTTACCCTTAATTCTTTTTGTTATCTTTGTGGCCATACAGATCTCGATGGTCGCGTATTATCGATTGGCACTAAATCAGATCTTGACAGATCTTGCCAGAACGATTTCGGTGACGGAGAATCCGGAAGAAGCCTCTTGCCAAAACAGGGTAGAGAGTATATTGACCTTTTATTCGGAACATACAATGCTCTCTATGCAGGTGGATAATAGCTCTATATTTACTTGGAATTGGACCCGGGAAACGACACCTGAACAGATTGATATGGTGATTATTACCGGTACTTATCACGGGATGCAACTACCATTTATTGGGGAGTATCAAATCACGGACTCTGTCTGCTATCCCACTGAATACTCCGTTTCAGCCAACCCATGAACCACTTTCATCCATTTTTTTTACTTTGGGGACTGTCCCCATGGTAAAAAAAAAGAGGAGACAGATACGGGTATTTCGCGACAATACCCTTTTGTGGTCAAATGTTCTCATTGCAGGATCTTTTTTTCAGCGATTGGTTGGGTTGTTGAACAGAGCTGAGTTGTCGTCTTCGGAGGGTTTGCTGTTTTATAAAGCACCGTCTATCCATACTTTCGGTATGAAATTTGCGATCGATGTGCTGTTTTTGGATGCTTTTCGCTGCGTGACCGCTGTTCATCATCGAGTAAGACCAAACAGAGTGCTGCCTTATCGAAAATCTCGGTTTACACTGGAACTGCTAGCGGGGCAAGCGGAAGAAAAAGGAATCAAGGAGAGAGATCAGCTACAATGGGAAGAGGGACAAGTGCTGCTTGAATATGTCTTGATTATCTCTGTTTTTATGATCGCACTCATCGTCATTTTTCCATTATTTACAGAGACAATCAGCCGTTATATTCAGTCCATATGGGATTTTGTTGTCGATCTATGAACTTACCTTATGACCGGATGAATCGTTTTTGGACATACATAGAGCTCATCGAAAACAACAAAGAGGAATAGTCCATTCCGAAAGAGACCTGATCCCCTACTTTTAAATCCGGATTCTCCTCTACATCCAACATAAGGTGGTCCGAAGAGGCGCCTAAAATCTCGATACGTTGATCAAGTGGTCTCAAACCGGCTATGTCCGTATCCAATCGTCCGATGTTGACTATGGCTTTTTTTCGAAGACCTTTGTTTTTGAAAGGGATATGCTCTCCGAAAGCGTTATGGACTGTCTCTCCGCTGGGAACGGATGGTTTGGTACGGAGTTCGATGATCTCCCCTGTGAGTAGGCAAATATCAGTATAACAACCGGGTATGGGTTGTTTGTAAACCGCATCCACTCCCATGAGGAGGCCTTCACCGATTCGGATATGGTTAATGACTGACGGAAGGTTGTGGGCAAGAATCAAATGGAAAAGATTGGTGCCACCTCCTGATACCAGCGGTTCCCGATGAAAAATCTTTCGATATTTCTCTTTGACTTCCACCAGAACGGATAAATTCTCCGGTGTTGGAATCACACCTGCGAAGCAAGTTGCATTGGTACCGAATCCAACCGTATCCAGCCAAGAGCAACAGGAGAGGATTTTGAAAAAATCTTCAGCCTCGTCAGGCAGGATTCCCTCTCTGAGATCACCCATCTCTACCATCACCAGAACTCGGTGTCTCTTTTTCATCTGTTCGGCAGCCCGATTTAATGCCAAACAGACGGAAATGTCACTATTCAAGCTGGTTTGGCAAAGCTCGACAGTCTGTATCGATTCGGATAATGCCGGGGAGCGAATCAACATGTATTGAGTCCGGATGCCCGCATTCACCATTCGTTGAATGTCGCATATTCTCGAATCGCCTATCGAATGAAAATGATCCGCATATAAGGCGGCAATGGTTGGGTCACCCATGACCACTTTGGTCACCGGGGTGATTTTCAGAGAGGCTTTTGCGCAAAGTTGTTGTATTACGGTAATATTATGGGCAAGTTTTGGCAGGGAGATTTGTAAATCAGGAGTTTTCATGATGACTCCTTTGACTCATCTGGTAGGCGCTTATCATGACAAACAACAGAAACCCGGTAATGAATGAGAATAAACCAATAAAATGACGAAAGAAAAAATCAGCGGGAAACAGACGTAACAATGGGCTTTCAACGGGCAATAACCAGAGGTAATTGCGAAACAATACCCGATGAAAGAGAAAAAACAGCTGATCAAAAAAAAGAGAGCCAACAGTGATGAAAAGGATCATACCGACCAACCATCCGATACAGAGAAATAACAATACTTTCCACTGTTTGGTTACTTTAACAAACCAAAACAGCCCGATCAGGATGAAAAAACTGATCACACAAGTGTACCGGTTGAGTCGAAGCAAAGCCGATACATCTTGCATGTGAATTCTCTCTTCTTCTGTAAGGATCACTCTCCCTGACGAAAAGATAACCTTTCCAGTATCAAGCAAGCCGTGATAAAGCTCTCTGCCTGCTTCACGAATTTCAGATTCTGAAAGAAACAAACCGCTCTTTTCCGTTAGGTTTGTATAAAGGGATGGTCTTGATGAAAATACCCATATATAGAAAGTGAAAGGAAGTAAAAAAAGGAAGCAGGAGGCCGTCAGCAGAGCACATACACTCGGTATCTTCATGGTAAAGATTGGTGAAGTGTTTTGGTCAATTCACACCCAAAAAGAATAGTAACCATGGTGTAATAGATCCAAACAATCAATACGGAAGCGGTTAGCAACGAACCATATAGTAAATTATGTTTTGGAATGGTGAGATAGTAATGATAGCCGATTCTTGCCAACTCTGTCAGCGCTAGCGTGATGATACCACCCAGCCAGGCGGCTTTAGATTTGACGTAGATGGCGGGTATGATCTTGTTAAACAGGAAAAAAGTCGTGCCTGCCAATACCAGATAGGAGTAATAGAGCAAGTTGTTTCCAAACTGTTGCATATTAAATGGTAGTGGAAAGTACTCTCTGATACGTTCGGAATGAATCCAAATTTGTAACAGGTTGTTTAGAAAGAAGTTGAGAGCAATAAAGGTGATCAAGAGAGCCATTAAAAATAGACCCAGCAGTTTGCTTTTCAAGAAATTTCTTCGTTTTCGTGTTTTCCATATCGAGTTGAAGTTACTTTCAAAAGCGCCAAAGAAACCGAGCATTGTCCAGATCAGCGAGACCAATCCGACAAAAGTCGATGTATTGACTGATTTCATGGTTGTTTGCAAGGTTTGTTTGATAAAATCGAATCCTGTCGGGGCTACCACTTTAATCACATTCAAAAAGTACTCCAGCGCCTGATCGTTAGACCGCAGTATCTTGCCTACCAGCGATATCAACAGCAACAGAATCGGAATGCTTGTCAGGAATGTCAAATAAGACAAAGACGCTGCTTTATCAAAACCATGGTCCCGATTAAAATGCTGAAATGAGATCACCAGCACTTTCCAGCATTTAGCAAAGTTGAGTCTGAACCTGGCTACCACCATAAAAAACAGCTCAACCGTCTCAAGTTTATTGAAAAGGTGTCTCTGCCAAGCGTAACAACAGCTGGACACAATGGTGGACATCTTCTGCATCGACCATTTCGGATGGGGAGTGGGCATAACGACAGGGAATGGAAATGGTGGTGGCTTTCACCCCTTGTTTGGTTGTCTGGATCGCGCTTCCATCAGTGCCGCCAAACGGCAATACTTCATACTGTGTCGGAATCATAAACTGTTTCCCTATCTGGGCGATCCACTGGTTGAGGGTGTAGTCTCCGATATGGCTCCTGTCTTGTATTTTAATCGTTGGTCCCGCTCCCAATTTGACCGCTAGTCTTTTTAGGCCTTTCGGCGTATCCAGAAAACCGGTTCCGCAAATATCAACCGCAATGCCATAATCGGGATCGATCCTGAAAGCAGCGGGTTTGGCGCCCACCAATCCGACTTCTTCTTGTGTTGCAAACACAAAGTAAAGATCGTTAGCGGGATTCCGAATCGCTTTCAATGTTTCTACGAGGATAGCGCAAGCTATTCTGTCATCCATGGCTTTGGAAAGCCATCTGGTGCCCATGTCCAAAAATGGTTGGTGAAAAGTGGCAGTCTCTCCGATACGGATCTTTGATAACGCTGCATTTTTGGAATTCACTCCCAGATCGACATACAGGGAATCAAAAGAAACCTGCTGGAAATCTGTGAGTTTTTTGGCAAAATACTCCGATTCGAACCAAAAGGTACCTATCGCGCCATGTTCGAATTGAATTCTTTGGGATGGCATCAAAAGAGGATTATGTCCTCCGATCGGTTCCACTTTGACAAATCCGTTTTCATCGATATAGGTAGCGACAAAACCGATTTCATCCATATGTGCATCAAATAGGACTTTTTTACCGGGGCCGGTTTTATGGGCGATCAAATTGCCCAGTGCATCGATCTGATAATCATCGACAAAAGGACGGATCTGTTCCAGGATGACCTGGCGGATTTTATCTTCCCTGCCACTGGGAGAGTTTGTTTCCACTAATAACTTGACAGTATCTTTCATGATTTCCTCCTTAAATCATAATCTTGGAAAAAAAGGGGCAAGTCACAAGAAATGGCTTGGATCAAACGCTTGGTATTATCATAGTCTTTCCTACTCATGAGGCTGACGGGAGAGTGGATATACCGGACTGGTAAGGCAATAATGCCGACATAAGCACCGTAAGCCTGTTTTGCAAGAGAGATAGCGTCCGTACCTCCTGCAATTCTCTCCTTGATCTGATAAGGAATATTTTTCGATTTGGCCGTGGTTTCGAGGAACTGAATGACATTTTGCTGTATCACCAACCCATAATGCGTTACAACGATGGCCGGTCCTTCATTCAGTCTGGTGGTGTAACGTTTCCGGTCTAGGCACGGCAGGTCGGAAGCAGTAGTGCCCTCCAGTACAATGGCAAAATCAGGCTGTATCCGGTAAGCAGCTATTTTGCTGCCACGCAAGCCTACTTCTTCCTGTGTCGCAAAAACATACCAGGTGTCGAAATCCGGCGGTTCCGGATTCTCTATCATCTCTATCAGCAAAGCACAACCAACACGGTCATCAATCGCTTTACCGCGAACAAACGTATCGGTGATCTCACATTGGGTGTTGAATGCGACGGGATCGCCCGGTTCAAACTTGCCTCTGACATCATCCGGAGAGTTGGCACCGATATCGATCAGTAATCTTTCTTTTGTGACCGGTTGTTCGATTTCGCTTCGTTGCAAATGGATTGGTTTGTAACCGATCACACCGGGTATTTTTTCCTTGCCGAGTATCACGACTCGCTTGGAAACCAGTACGGAGGGATCAATACCTCCGATGTTGGAAAACTTGATCAATCCGTTCTTCTGTATTTTGCGAACCATAAAGCCCACTTCATCCATATGAGCCAGCCAAAGTACTTTTTTGGAACAATTCTTCCCGCGTTTTAACATGTATAAGTTGCCGATGCTGTCTACTTTCACCTCATCGACCTTGGAGGCAACACGCTCTTTGATAAAAGCCCTGACCTCCTCCTCATACCCACTGACACCATTAAGCTCCGATAGGGTTTTTAAGACCATGATAATCCCTCCCAGTATGTTTGGTCAAGTGTTTTAATATAAGCGAACAATAGTTTCATTGTATTGATGATGTCTTGCATATCAACCATTTCCACGCTGGTATGCATATAGCGAAGAGGTAAGGAGAGCAGCGCGGTTGGAATTCCCTCCTGCGATACCTGGAGGGGAGTAGCGTCCGTGCCTCCTGCCATGGGTATCGGGTCAATCACTGTTTTGATGCCCTCTTTCTTCGCAGTTTGCAGAAGGTCCTGTGTAATTTTTTTGGTGTAATCAGGTCCTACGGAGACGACTACCCCTTCTCCGAAGGGGACACCGTCAAAATCCCCCAAATCAGGCTGTTCTGCGAAAGTCACATCCATCGCTATGGCGATATCAGGCTTCACGGCAAAAGGAGCCGTTTCTGCTCCTTTGCATCCCACTTCTTCCTGAACGGAGAAGGTGCACAGTACATCCCATTCATGCTTTAATGTACTCAATTCTTTTAATAGCAATAGGCTGACTAATGCGGAAGCTCTGTCGTCAAGAGATTTACCTGCATATCGTCGGTTTAGCAAGGGCACAAGAGAGGCCTGAAACACAATCGGGTCTCCCACTTGAATGGCAGAATGGGCCTCTTCTGTTGATAAACCGGTATCCAATAGTAAATTCTCATATCCGATCAGCTCTTTTTTATCTTCTTCTCGTAATAAATGAGGCGGAATTGAAATACCGATCGCCTTGATAGGTCCTTTCTGCGACAGAACCATAAAGGGATGAGCCGGTATCATTTTTGGATCGACTCCTCCTCTTGGCTCTACCCGAAGAAAACCGTTTTCGAGAACTGATGAAACGACTAAGCCTATCTCATCTACATGAGTGGAAATCATGATTTTCGGATGTTGCAGATGAGATCCTTTTTTGGTGACAATCAGGTTGCCCATCGGGGTAAACCGAAAATCATCGATATAAGGTCTGCTCTGTTCCAAGATCCACTTGGTGATGGTGTCTTCTCTGCCCGTAATACCAAAGCTCTCGCTAAGTGCAGTCAACCAAGCTTCCTGCGTAGATATGGTCATAATTACCTCCTAATAATGACAGTTTGCGTTTTTGATTCCCAAACTACATAGGCTTCCAATGCTTCCGCAACAAAACGGATGGGTACAAAAGTCCTGTTTTTTACTAATACCGGTACGGCATCTATCTTCTGATCTCGTCCGTTTATTCTGATTGTAGAACGGTTAATCCATAACTCTACCAGCGTGCTATTCTCTTTCAGGGTGATTTTTTGCTCTGCGGGTAGCCAGTCTACGTTAATTTGAAACGCTTCCGCCACAAACCGCAGAGGGACATAAGTCCTATTAGAGCGAATAAAAGGTGCTTCTTCCAAAGTGATTTTCTTTTGGTTCAAATAAGCTGTCTTTTGTCCAATTTGAAGTGTAATCAACGTATCATGCTTCAATAATACAGAGAGGGGGATCTTCTGCACCCGGTGATTTCCGGAATCCGCAACATACAGCCAATCTTCTTTTTGGACCAATCCTTCCGGAAATAGGAACTTGCCAGGTTCAAAACCGATATCGATCTGGATTTTCTCTTTGCTTGTCCAGGTTTTTGGTCCTCCCATCCACCCGAATAACCGATACAGTGTCTCATTCTGCAGGGAAAAAACCTGCAAAGTATGATTATTCCTGTCTGAAAAGATGATGTAGTCCTGTACTATCACGAAATGTTGCCAATCGACGTTGTCCGGTAGCTCTTTAAAGGAGTATGATCGCGTTGTCTTGCCTGTCTTTTTATCCATCGCAATTACATTGCCGGAGTGGGTAGACAGGTATAAAAACTGATTGACAAATAATCCTGAAGCATTGCCGTATTGTGGGTCAAGTGGAAAAGAATCCAAAACGTTCAGGTCTTTGTCGAGTCGCCAGATTTTCTGTAGCTGGGAATCTAGAGCATATACGTTCTCATTCTGGTCTACGACCAGTGATATCAGTTTTGATTCCTCATTCGTGACGATTGAGCTAACTTCGCCATTGATTGTATAATGATAAACCGTGGAAGAATTATAGGAACTGAGCATGTAAAGCGAATTATCGTCTGTTCCTGTAATGGAAGAAACCTGAAGTCCTTCCTTATCGAGGAATCCGCTGCTGCCGACATACTGACCGGTTTTACCATCCATGATTTTAATGCCGTCGGTGTAATCGTCGTTGATATAGATTTTTTCCTGAGAATCGACCCAGATCTCGGAGGGCCAATGGAGTTCCAGCTCACTACCCGGTTCGATGATTTTCCGTTCGATTTTGGCAGTGTTCCAGTCGATTTGGAACAGACCTTTTCTCAGAGAGGAAGTGGCTAGTATCTCGTTTGGTGAAACAAGCAGTAGTCCGTTGATATAAAGGTTGGTTTTGATCGATTTTATCAACTTGCCATTCAAGGAGAAACAAAACACCTCGCCATTCGCATCGGCGATATAGATCTTTTGTTGAAAATAACAGATAGCGACTGGGATGGAGATATACTCTTCTCCAAAAGCTTTTATATCAGTCAAGTCCGTATTGGCGATAAAAAAACCTCTTCTTCCTCTGTCAATAAATGCAAATTGATCGTTATCGACCGACGTGAGATCCTGTAAAAACAGAAACGAGACATCCTGAATTCTGTTGACTTCTTTGATAAGAGTCCCTTCTGGCTGGTAAGCACAAACACTGCCTTCCGTAATGGCAATGAAAGTTTGGTTCCCTGTCTTGGTGATCGCGATAAAATCAGAGCGTTTTTCCGGTGTATCAAAAGTTTGTATATAAAGACCATTTTGACCGAATTGTTGGATTCTTCCTTTTTTTTCTTTGAACGAGTCGATGGATGTCACATACAAATTCTCCATATCGTTAAAAATCCCGTGAATCTCGATAAAATTGCCTTCTTCCAAGCCATATCCTCCAAAACGGTACATAGGAGAGAGCGTGCGAGAAAAGACTTGGATTTGTGAGTTGTTGAGATCGGAGATATAGAGATAATTCTGGTTGCCATGCAGATCGGAAGGTACTTCAAAAAAACCGGATACCCAATTGGCACCAAAAATTTGAATTCCTTCATACGGTGCGGCGAGTGTGGGCATAGGCAGTACTAATAGCACCAAAAGCCCTATCCGACAGAGCAGTTTCAACATGCCTTCTCTCCTAGCACGATATCTGTCTTTTCGCCGCATATCCGACATCTGTCTTCCATCATATTTATATAGTATATATCATAATTTTCTCTTTTGATTAATTTGGCATGACAGTGACGACAAAAAGTATCGCTCATACCGGGAATCGGAATATTGCCGATATATACGTAAGGCAACGTTTCCATCATTAACTCTCTGGCTTTGTTCAAAACTGAGACAGAGGTTGGCGGATTCTTCATTTTGTAAGCTGGAAAATACCTATTCAGATGGACAGGGATGAGTGGGGAGAGCGAGGCTAAAAAATCCCTGCACTCGATAAAATCAGAGTCCTTGTCGTTGCATCCGGGTATCACCAGATAAGTGATCTCGATATGACACTGTCGAAAAGCTTGCGAGATAGCTCTTTGCACCGGTTGGAGTTGACCATGGCAGTAGGTTTGATAGAAAGAGGTGGGACCTTTCCAATCAATATTCATCGCATCCGTATAAGGCAGCAGCGCCAACAGCGGCGACTCTTCAATGAAACCGTTGGTAACGAGTACCGTGTAGTAGGAGGCATGTTGTTTCAAGTATTGAAAAGTATCCTTAACAAACTCATATTGGATCAGTGGTTCGTTATAGGTAAAAGCCATATGATTCACATGGTATCGTTCCAACGCTTTGTTGATTTCTTCCGGGGTAACGGGATAGGTCTTTCCGGAACCAAATGAGAGATCGTGATTCTGACAGAAAGAACAGGTAAGGTTGCAGCCATATGAACCGATAGATAGGATTTTTTGACCTGGATGATAATGGTACAACGGTTTTTTCTCTATCGGATCGATCGCCATGGAAGCAACCTGCCCGTAATGAAACGAGTAAAGCGTCGAGTCAAGCGAACGGTATTGTTGGCAAAAACCGCACTGTCCATGGGAGAGAGTGCAATGACGAGGACACAAGTCGCATCTTACCCTTTGATCAGGTTGTTTGGTGTAGTAATAGGCTTCTTTCATCATGTCCTATCCAGTGTACTTTTTTTTTCTGAAATGTGTATAATGAGAGCAATGGACTCCGCATATTTATTTACTTCCGAAACAGATGCTGCAGAGAATTTGATTGCTTTGATACGTGGCTTTACGGACATAGCGATCAATCCTTTTCAAGACTGGAAGCAAGGGTTATTAGCTCTTCGGGAGAGACCAGGCTCGATCATTTTCGTATCGGAGACATTGCCAAAAGACCAGTTTCATCCATTAGTTCAAGCTATCCGGCTTGATCCGATGCTTGAATATATATCGGTGTATGTACTGGTGGAATCTTGGACTCCCGAAAAAATCAACAAATGGCTCTACAAACCGATACTGGATGGTTGGATTGACCTGCATGCCGATCAAGCGATTCAACAACTACAGCTCAAAAACGGAATACAAAGAACCTATTCGATGAAAAAACTCCAAAAACTCACTTTAGATAGTCAATATATCCAGAATGAGTTAGCGTTGTATGACAGAAAAAGAAGATACTACGAGCAGAAAACCATTCGAGAAAAAAGAGAAGAAGCCATTGAACTGATGCACATGGTCAGAACCCATCTAACCGTCGTGAAAGACGGCGTCCAGATTTTATTGAACGAAGGTATCAACGAGGAGCAGAAAACGACCGCTATCACGTTGATACGTCGGAATATCCAAAAGATAGAAGAGTATGTGAACGAACAGGAGCTACAGATCCAGAAGCTTCAGAATCAGAACGAGATTTCAAAACAATTCAAAATCATGCCGATACAGAATTTGATGAAGAAGCTAGAAAAAAAATTGCAGTATGAAGCATCGCAACGCAACATATCGCTCATCATGGAGCCCAGGGAATCCAAGCATTCGATCCTGTTAAAATCAGAAGATCTTGAATTCATGTTGATGGATTTGTTTCAAGCGGCATTAATGCTTGTCAAACCGGGAAGCTTGGTCTATCTGACCGCTTATCCTTTGTTGTCTGCCAATACGATAGAGCTAAAGTGGGTAACAGAGCTGGCTAGTATGGAACAAACAGCCTTGTTTCAGCTTCTGGAAGAACATATGCAAACGGTACACTGGCTTGATGACAAGGAATCCAAGTTTGAGAAAATTCTAAATGCAGACCAGATCGGATTTCGTTTCACACTTCTGCGACTTACCTGAAGTCAACTCACTCTTCTTGCCGTCGACCATAAGTCTTCTCTGCTTTATGTAAAGAAGAAGTCATGGAGATGGTGACTATTCTATCTCCTTTTTTCAGAATGTCTGTTTCTGTCGGAATATACACCTGGTTGTTCCGAATCAAAGCCACTACACGAATTTCATGGTTAATCTCGATATCCTGGACTTTTTCCGTTTTACCCATTGGTTCGTAGAGATGCTCGAACATCTCAAAATCATTCTCTGTCAGGTACAAATGAGCTTTGTTCTCACCCATGATAAACCGGCTATACACTTGTTCTGCGCCCAGTAATGTCGGTGAAACGATTTCCAGGTCTAATGCACGAAAGGTACGCTCTCTTTCCGGATTAAAAACTCTGGTGATCACACGTTTCACCTTGAAAACCGATTTTGCCACAGCAGAGGACATAATATTGATATTATCGTCGTCTGTCAGCGCTGCAAACACGTCTGCTTGCATGATTCCGGCTGATTTCAACACCTCTTCGTCGAAACCGACTCCGTTGATGACCGTGCCGTCAAATTCAGGGGGAAGATTCGCAAAAGCATCACTGTTTTTATCGATAATCGCGACATTATGACTATGGTGCGAGAGCATAGCCGCCACTCTGGAGCCGACGAGACCACAACCAACGATAACGCAATACATTTCTTCCTCCTTCTATTCATTTCCGAGGTCTGTTTGAACCAGATTGATTGTACTCTCTATTTAGGATAATTACACTTTTTGGAAAGGAAACAAAAATGAAGCAAATTTGGAAAGTAATGGTGTTGATAGTCACGATAGTGTTGTTTGGGTGGGTCGGATTCACAGTAGCCCAGACGGAGGAAACTGCTTCGGACCGGTCTTTTTCTCAAAAAACGCTGAGTGTCAGCGGATCAGCTGTTATTCAAATGAAACCGGACATGGCTACTATCACAGTCGGGTATATGAATGAAGCGACGGAAGCCGGATTGGCACAACGCAACAATGCCGAAGTGATGAATGCGGTGATTGAAGCATTGAAAAAAGCGGGCATTGAAGAAAAAGACATGCAGACCAAGAATTTTTCCATCCATCCTCTATACCAGTACGAAGAGAACCGCACACCCTATATTCGTGGCTACCAGGCGACCTACTGGCTGGGAGTGACGGTTTACGATGTGAAACGTACCGGGGAGATCATCGACATCGCATTTCAACAAAAAGCAAACCAATTCCAGGGCATTGTCTTTGATGTGAAAGATAAAGATTCCATCAAGATGAACGGTATCGAGGTCGCCATGAAGGATGCGCGTAAAAAAGCAGAAAAAGCGCTTTCTGCCGAAAATGAGACGATTAAACGAATGTTGAAGGTGAATGTGGACAGCGCTTTCCCAACGACCTATGAAATCAATCCTCCCAGACAAGACCTGAAAGAAGGAGCTTCGACTCCCCAGATTATGGAAGGTTCCCTTACCTACACGGTAACAGTGCAGGTGGAATACTCTTTTTAAGAAAACCCACTATACTGTAACCATATTCTGTCCTAACAAAAAGGGGGTAAAATGATAGCGATCATCGATTTTGGTTCCCAGTTTACCCAATTGATCGCAAGAAGAGTCAGGGAATTGGGGTATTTTTCGATCATCCATCCGTATTTTGTCAAACCGGATGAGCTGCAAAATGCGGAAGCGATCATTTTATCCGGTGGACCAAGGTCCGTCCTCTCAGAGGATCATCCGACGCTGTCCGAAGAGATTTGGCAATTGCCGATCCCGATTCTGGGAATATGCTATGGATTCGAATTAATGGCTTTGAAAGAAGGAGGGCAGATTCAAACTTGCGAGGTAAGGGAGTTTGGTAAAACTTCCTTTACTACCTGTGCAAAATCCATTCTCTGGAATGAGATACCAAGAGAGTCCGTTGTTTGGATGAGCCATGCCGATCAAGTGACTGTCTGTCCGCCTTCTTATGAAATCATCGGATCCTCCACCAACGCTCCGATAGCCGCTTTTCAGAATCTTCAACGCAAACGATATGCGATTCAATTTCATCCGGAAGTGGTTCATACCGATTTTGGACGTCAGATTTTGCATAATTTTCTCTACCATATCGTGAAAGCCAAGCAGGATTGGAACTTAACTTCCTGGATTGATCAGGAAGTACGAGTTATACGAGAGAAAGCGAACAACAAAAAGGTTATCTGTGCGATCAGCGGAGGTGTGGATTCCTCTGTCGCCGCGCTACTGGTACACCGCGCCATAGGGGATCGTTTACACTGTTTTTTTGTGGACCATGGTTTAATGCGTTTGCATGAGCCGGAGGAAGTAGAGAAAATGCTTCTGCAACTTCATCTTCCACTTACTGTTATACACGCGGAAAAAGATTTTTTAAAAGCTTTGAAGGGAGTGACGGATCCTGAGGAAAAAAGAAAAATTATCGGAAAACAGTTTATTCAGATATTTGAGAAAGAAGCCAAAAAAACTGATGCAGATATATTGGTGCAAGGTACGTTGTACCCTGATGTGATTGAAAGTTCGGGAGGGATATCCGGTATCGCGGCAAAGATCAAAAGCCACCATAATGTAGGAGGACTCCCCGAATCGATGAATTTGGATCTGATAGAACCTTTACAGTACCTTTTCAAAGACGAAGTGCGTCTGATTGGGAAACAGATGCATTTATCGGATGAGTTTATACACAGACACCCATTTCCCGGACCGGGATTAGCCATCCGAATCATCGGAGAAGTGACCCCGGAGCGTTTACAGTTGTTGAAAAAAGCTGATTGGATTGTTCGTGAGGTGATGCATCAGCAGGATAAAGAACAACGGATCTGGCAGGGATTTGCCGTACTGCTTCCGATCCAAACAGTGGGAGTGATGGGAGATGAACGAACGTACCAATATGTTCTGGCTGTCCGGATGGTGCAATCCGTTGACGGAATGACCGCGAACTGGTACCCAATGCCACACGAGTGGCTTGAAAAACTGAGTACCCGGCTCACGAATGAAGTAAAGGGCATCAACCGCGTCGTGTATGACATCACTTCAAAACCGCCCGCTACCATAGAGTGGGAGTAAGAGATGGACTACAGAAAACGCCGTGCAATACGGCAACGAATCAATGAGGCTTTGTTCGGAGGATTGCCGGAAAAGGCTCTGCCCATTGCTTTACAAGCAAACCGCGAGTATCCTGATTTTTTATGGTACGGCGTAATAGCGGGCGATATTCATCGTTACTATTTGAATCAGCCTGAACAAGCGTTACAGTGCTATGAGTCGGTGTATGATCGCGGTAAATCGATGTTTTCTACTTCTACGCTTTCCCCTTACCGGTATTTATTGAAACGATTATCCGAGATGGCAGCAGAACGTAAAGAGTACGAAAAAGCAATCGGATATTTTTCTCAGTTCATTGCCTTCCAACCCTCCAACTTTCATGAAAAAGATTTTTGCCAGTATGCAGAAGCGTTGGTTGAAACCGGCAAAAAAGAAGAGGCAATCGAAGTTTTGCAGTTGGGTACCCGGTACTCGAAAAGCAGAAAAATACGCTTTCGATTGAGCCATTATCTTGGTTTGAACGAGCCGATGATGCCTTTTCAGGCAGTCCGGCAAGGGTACCGGCGTATTCCGGTGGAAACCGATATTATCAAACCGGGATGGGACATACCTGATTACATTGAATCAGTCACCAAGCCTATTCGTCAACAGGGAGATATCATTACCATCGCCTCCTGTGTCGTAGCGGTGGCAGAGAGCCGTCTTCGCGGAGTCGATGAGATAGAGCCTTCTTTTCTGGCAAAAGGACTATCAAAATGTGTGCACGACGATAATTTTCCGTTTGGAGGCAACGCGCCTCTGTGCAATCCTCTGTCGATGGAAGTCGCCATTCAAGAAACCGGCAAATTTCGAATTTTATACGCTGCTGTCGTAGGCGGATTGCTTGGCAAGATCATTCCCAAAAAAGGATTTTTTTATCGTTTGGCCGGCGAACAAGCCGCGTTGATAGATGATATGCCCGGTGCGATACCACCGTTTGATTATTATGTGATACTTGGCCCTCGGGATTCCAATGAAAGCGCGAGAAGAATCAGAGAAAAAACAGGCTGTGAGGCGGCGGTAGTAGATGCTAATGACCTGGAAATAGCTTGGGCAGTAGGCGTCTCCGATCAACCGATCAAACCCATCGTCGAGTCAGTCATGTCAGATAATCCTGCCGGCAATGGCGATCAGAAGACGCCGATCATTCTTCTTCGGAAGGAGTAGGATCCGGTTGTGTTTTTTGATGTTGAAAGAGCTGGAATAGTTCCGGGAAAAACACGTCGAGTCCTTCTTGTTTTTCGAACCAATCCAAACTTTTCCTGAGTATTCGATGCCGAATACGCTTATATGTCGAGACAGAGCCCAACTGGAAATACTGAATCACAAATTCTCTTGTCTGCTGTTCGTAGTAGCGGATCCGTATATACTCGGCGCTAAATTTGTCCAGGTGTTTCAGTAATGCATCGAGTAGCGCAATCTTACCTTCCAACAGAAATTTAGTATGGATCCCAAACGGAACGCGCGTATTTAAGGTAAGGCAGTTTCTGTCTCTGACAATTTTAATGATAGAAGTAGAAAAAAATGTTGTCAGAGCACTCAGCTGATGATAACTCTCCTTGTAGCTGAGATAACTCTCCAGGATTTTTTCCACTGTTTTTTCCAACTAGTCACCTCTGGTTTTCAAAATATACTTATGCTATTATAATGTCTGGTAAAGCAAGATGTCAATTATCAATATAAGCGGATTGGTGCTAAAAGCAAGTTCATATAAGGAAAAAGATAAATCGTTAACGCTTTATACGCCTTCGATTGGAAAAATCCAAGCTCTGTGTAAAGCGGCAAGGGATCCCATGAACCATTGGCCTTCTTCCATGGACCCGCCGATTCTGGCTTGGTTCTCTCTGTTTGAAAGAAATCACTTTTTCCAGTTGACCGAGATACGAGAGATCAATGTATTTCCTGTTTTACGGGAACAGTATCGGTCCAGACTGGTTTATTATGCTTTATGCCAGGCGATGGCTGTCGTTCCTTTCATGGAGTCGGCGGAGGAGCTTTTTCGACTGTTGCTCGAAACGTTGCTTGGTATGGATCAAACCCCTCATCAAGCAGAATGGTTTTATTACCGATTTATAATCCAGTTTCTAACACTGCAAGGATACCAACGAAATATCCATACATGTGTTCAATGCCAACGTCCTGTCATGAGCCGACAAGAACCGGTTTTTTTCTCGTTGGGAACTGGCTCTTTTCTTTGTTCATCTTGTGCTAGGGATGAACAAGGTGCCATTCTACTTTCAAACGAAGTAATCACCTTATGGAAAGATTTTCAAGATACGGGCTTCAAGGAAATGACCGGTGAAAGAAACGATTTTTTTCACAATTTTCAAGAATTAGATAGAATAATAAGCGTGATGGTGAAGCAGGTGTTTCATAGGAATGTTGCTTCGCTCGCAGAATTAAAGCTATAACTGTCAGGTTAAGGATAGGGAGGAATGTAGGAATGAACAGAAAAGAGAGAGAAAAGTACGACTTGCATACAGGGAAAATCAAATACACACCGGAACAGATCCAGAAAAAAGAAGAAGAGGCAAAACAAAAGAGAATTCAGCGAAACAAACAGAGATGGCTGCTCTTCTCCTCGATCACCGGCGCTATCATATTGATCATCGGGATCAGCTCCTATTTTAATTGGCAAACTGAACTGAAAGCGGAAAAAGCGACCTGGCCTCCCAAAGTCAATAAACCGACTGCCAAAGAGATACAAGAGATCAAAGAAGAGCTCGTGGTGATGGAAACATCCATGGGCACCATCAAATTGGAACTAAATCCGGAAGCGGCGCCTTTGACGGTCAATAATTTCCGCCGTTTAGTGAAAGAAAAATGGTATGACGGTGTTTTATTCCACCGGGTCATCAAGGATTTCATGATACAGGGCGGTGGATATGACGCAAAAGGTGTCAAAGATGTGCAGTACAGTTTCAAGGATGAGATCAATCCTTGGTCTTTACAGGAAGACGGGAAAGTGCTTGTGGACGAGGCAACCATTCAACAGAATATCAAAGATGGGTATAAATACGACAAGACTCTCACTTCGATGAAAATGGAGTATGGCGTCATTGCCATGGCGAATGGCGGTGCCAATACCAACAGCTCCCAATTCTTTATCGTGACGGATCCGAATGGATCTCAAACTTCTCATTTGAATGGTAAGCATACCGTTTTCGGTAAAGTAGTGGAGGGCATGGACGTAGCCTTAAAGATCCAATCGGTGCAGACCGGTGAGAACGACAAACCAGTGAAGGATGTGCTCATGACTAAAGTCTATATCGAAATGAAACCGAAAAAAACCGAGTAGGATTATCCGTGAACGAATCCTTGATCTGGGAGAAAATCGGCAGGTTGGAACAGGTTTCCCAATCGGATAGCGAAGACAAGAGTACGCTTTCCGAGCTTTTAACTCTTTACTTGCAAGTAGATAACCGATGGAAGGCATTTAATCAGATCGCTGAACAGGTCAAACAACGCTATCCGAATGACATGCCTCTTTTATTCCTGCTAATCAAAGGGTATGCCGCACAGGACAAAACCGACGACCAAAAAGCGGTTGAGAACCATTTTTTGACCCTATCTCCTGTGACGGTAGAAGACTACCAAGCGGTTGTTCAGTATTATCAAGAGACCAAGCACGACCAGGAAAGAGCGTTGCACTATCTCCAAAAGGCTCAAGCAAATAACATTACCGAACCGTCATTATGGATGCGGCACCTCTCCCTTTTGATTGAGATGAAAGAATACCAAGCTGTGCTGGAGCTGTTAACTCCGGCTAAACTAAAAGAATTGCAAAATCCGGAACTCAACTTCATCCGAGCCAAACTACTGATGAATACCCAACCTGCATCCATTGCGATCGGGGAGGAAGCGGAATACCTGTTACTGGAAGCCCTGAAAAAAGACGTTACCAAGGTAGATGCCTATTTATTATTGCTAGAGATTTATACTTCCCTGTTGGGTGACCATGATAAAGTAGTTTTTTTGATCAAAATGGCTTCCACGAACGGAATGGAAAACCTTCATTTTTATAAAGAGTGCCTGACATCATTGCTTTACTTGAATGAGATATGCGAAGCGGAAGAATTATACGAGATTTTAGAAGAGTACTTTCCCGAATCGGAAAAATTAATCTTGATGCTGGTGAAAGTCCTGCACCTAAAAATGGTCAATCTCGGTTCTGCCAAACACATCTGGGCAGAGTACCGAAAACGAAAGAGTATCTATCAGCCTACTCTCTATTTAAGCTGTATTGCTGTCGGCGAATCCGTTTGGAATGAACTAAAATCCATGGGAGAGAGACAGCAGGGAGATGACGGATGGCTTATCATGGACGAAACGACCCAGAGCGATGTTCTGGATATCATTCGTCAGGTCATCCTGTACGCTTATGACATGCTCTTGCTTCTCGATCCCGATAATCCGGAGTTCCCGTTTCTGAAAGGATTGTTCTTGGCAGGCACGGAGACAGAGACAGCCAAGCACTCTTATCAGCAAGCGTTAGCTATCTACCCAGGCTTTACCTATGCCCGGTATGAGCTGGGGGAGCTATATCTGCAGGAAGGCAATTGGCTGGAAGCCTACGATCACTTTAAAGCGGTGCTAAACACGCCGGTGTATGATGTAGCCCTGTTTACGGAAGTCTATATGCGTCTCTCCGAGATCAGTATCCGGTTTGGTTGGATCGAAGAAGCGGAAAATTACCTGGACATTGCCCAATCAATCTCTCCGAAAGATAACCGCGTACATGTCTCTCTGGGGAAAATCTATTTAAAAGAATCGAAAATTATCGGATCGGAAATTGCCTTGGATAAAGCAGAAGAGCATTTGAGGACAGCCACGGAGCTGAATCCGGAAAACTGTGAAGCGATTTACTTTCTTGGGCAAGTGTACTATGCCAAATCTCAATTTTTACCCGCGATCAAGCAGTACTTACTGGCTATCGAGAAAGGTCTTCTGACGGAAAGAGGAGAGCCTTTTGCTACTATCAGCAATTGCTACCTGTGGATCAGCCGGTCTTACTATCGTCTTTA
>Ga0302252_1000629_pt1 | contig 28063 bp, 10 predicted proteins | sample AAG_RA_Leu_MG_FD_193511 | JGI IMG/M metagenome (GOLD analysis project Ga0302252, IMG submission 193511) | Enriched activated sludge microbial communities from anaerobic digester in WTTP, New Holstein, Wisconsin, United States - AAG_RA_Leu | ecosystem: Engineered > Bioreactor > Anaerobic >... | reverse complement strand
TCAGCTATTGGTTATGCCGGCTTTGGCGATTTCCGGAGTGGTGCCAAATATCCTTATCCCCTGGCTGGTCTATCTCGTTTGGACCCGTGCCAGGAATCATGCCCTGATCCTGGGCTTCGTAGTAGGAACCATGTATGATTCCACCCATCCCGACACCTTTGGCATGCATGCCCTGCTCTTTGTGATCCTGGTTTTAGCCAGCGACGCTTTCCGCAAACCTTTCGAGGTGGACAGCAACGTGGCCAAAGGGCTTACCCTGGCTTTGGCCAGCCTGATATTCAGTATTGTTCAGCTAGTAATTTACGGTATGGCCAATGGCTTTGGCTCCAATCTGCTGCTCCTGAGCCTAGGTGGGTTTGTTTACAACCTGGTGTTCAGCTTTGCCGTGTTTTGGGGCATGCAACTGCTTAGTAAAGTTCGATTGACTATTGTGAATGACTAAACCGCCTTACATCCTGGTTTTTGGCATCACTCTGGCGGTGCTTTTCACGTTGCTGAGCGCTGCTCTTTTCCGGCTGCAGGTGGTTAAGGGGGCTGATTTTGAGCGGATTGCGGAAAGCAATTTCGTGCGGATCAGGCGGATCATTGCTACCCGCGGCGAGATATATGATCATAAATACCGGCCCATAGCCCAGAACATCCCTTCCCACAACCTATTTCTAACCAGCGGAAAGATAAGGAATTTACCCGCGCTATCCAGGTTTTTGGAAGTACATTTCGGCATCAAACCCGAAGAACTGAAAACCCTGGTAATGAAGCAGCGTTTCAAAACCTACGAAGAAATCCTGCTGGCAGACAACATACCCTACGAATTCATGCTGAAGCTCTCCGAGCAATTGAATTATTATCCAGAATTGGCTTTCCGCATTGGTTCTACGCGCAGCTATCTGTATCCCAATCATTTCACCGGCTATGTGGGCCGCATAAACGAAGATGAATACGAACGCTACAAGACCGAAGACTATTCCCTGAACGGTTATTTGGGAAAAACCGGATTGGAACGCTATTACGAAGTGCTTCTGCGAGGCAAGGACGGACGGGAAATAGTACAAGTGGACGCACAAGGACGTTCGCTGAATCTCTTCGATCCGGACAGCAACCTCGAACCGCTGAATGGGCTTTCCCTGGTGCTCACGATCGACAACGATCTGCAGGAATTCGTTTCCAATACTTTCCCGGCGGGAATGAACGGAGCGATCGTGGTCAGCGATATCCGCAGCGGTGGGATACTGGCCTATGTAAGCAAACCGGATTATGACCCAAACCTTTTCATGCAAAAGATAGATGAAGAAACCTGGAAGTTCCTGAACCGCAGCGAAAAACCAATGCTCGACAGGGTAATCCATGCCACATATCCTTCAGGATCGGTTTTCAAGCCCCTTACCGCGGGATTCGGACTGGACAACAATCTGGTAACGCCTTACACGCGCCTGGCTTCCTGCACGGGTGGAATGAAGGTGGGAAACAGATTCTTTCGATGCTGGAACAGCGGCGGACATGGTAGCACCAATGTAATAGACGCTCTGCGAGTGTCCTGCGACGTCTATTTCTACGACCTATCCTTAAAAATGAATCTCGACAGGTTTCAAGAATATGCCAGGGCTGCGCATCTGTACGGCAAAACCGGCATCGATCTGCCCAACGAGAGAAATGGATTTTTCCCCACAACAGCTTGGTATCGAAAAACTTACGGCAAGAACGTAGGTATCATCGGCCACAAGGTAAATCTCTCGATCGGCCAGGGCGAGGTGTTGAACACCCCCATCCAGTTAAATGCCTTCTATGCCGCCATAGCCAATAACGGGCTGTGGACTCAGCCCCATCTTCTGAAGCAAACAGTTGGCCGCGGACGCCTTACCCGTGAACAGGTAATGCCCTTGGAAAAGAAACGCCTGCCTTTCAAACCCACTACCTTGCAAACGATCCAGCAAGGCTTATGGGCAGTGGTGAACGCACCAGGAGGAACAGGCGCCAATGCCAAGGTAAACGGAGGAACGGTTTACGGTAAAACCGGCTCGGCAGAGAACGCCATGGGACGCACTACGCATGCCTGGTTTTGTGGATATCTGGTGACCTCCAAACCTGAGATCGTAGTTACAGTTTTCCTGGAAAATGCCGGAGGGGGAGGAGCCATGGCCGCCCCCATCACAGCCAGGATATTCAATTACTACATCGGAAATCTGGAAAAGATTAAACAAACTGCCCCCTTGCCGCCTCAGTTCAGAACTGTGCAAGACATCAGCGCTGAGGATGTTCCCGGCGAATCTCCAGAAGCTGAAACAAATAATAATGAAACAGATGATCCGGCAGAGCAGAGCGGAACGGAAAACGATGATTAACCGCAAGAAATTTGATTTCACGCTTTTAGCGCTGCTTTTTTTACTCATATCCCTGGGATGCGTAGCTATTTTCAGCGCTTCCACCACCATAATTGGCGACCAGGTGCATATTGAGAACAACTGGTGGAAGCAGATCATCTTTGCCTTGCTGGCTTTTGGAGTGATTGCCCTGCTGCTGAAGCTACCCCTGCCGATTTTTGAGGTAATGGTCTTACCGTTGTGGGCTTTGAACATCCTGGCTTTGATTTTGGTGCTGTTTACCCCAGCGGTAAATGGCTCACACCGTTGGTTTGCCTTGGGAGGAATAAACATCCAACCCTCAGAAAGCGCCAAATTGCTAACCATTCTGATGGTCTCCAGGATTATCAGCAAGGAGCATCTGAATGAGTATCGCCAAATCCTGTATGGCTTTGGCATAATGCTTTTACCTGTGCTATTGATCATGATCGAACCGGATTTTGGCACCACACTGGTGTTCTGGACGTCCCTTCTGGCCATGCTGATAGCTGCTGAGGTACCGCTTTTCTTTATCCTGCTTATCATCTCTCCTGTCGTTAGTGTAGTAAGCTCAGTCTGGTGGCCGGCCATTCCGATTTGGTTGCTAATCTTCATCTTTCTATTGCTGCGGGCACATTTATCCTGGGTAACCATCACGGTCGCCAGCATCGGAAACATCTTTGTTGCACTGATAACCCCAGTCTTGTGGATGGCCTTGAAGGATTATCAGCAAAACCGGGTGCTCACTTTCCTGGACCCCACCAGAGACCCTTTGGGAGCAGGTTATCAGATCATCCAGGCAAAAATCGCCATTGGCAGCGGCAGTATGTTTGGCAAAGGCTGGCTGCTGGGTACTCAAAAAAATATGAATTTCCTTCCGGAACATCATACGGATTTCATTTTTTCAGTAATCGGCGAGGAATTCGGATTTATCGGCTGCGTGCTTTTGCTGGCTGTCTTTGCAGCTTTTTTTGGCAGGCTGATCAGGGATGTGAGCGAACTGAAAATCAAAGAACGAAAGGTTGCCACGGCGGGAATTATGGCTTATCTTATGTTTCAGACCTTCATAAATATCGGGATGAATATTGGTTTGGTGCCTGCAACTGGCATTCCCTTGCCCTTTGTTAGCTATGGTGGCTCCAATCTGCTCATCAACACCCTGTCTGTTGGTGTGGTTTTAAAGTATCTGAATGAACGAGGTTTTATTAAATGAGAACGCACAGCTACAGGTTTTGCCTTGGACTTCTTATCGCGGTGTTGCTCACTTCCTGCAGCACCGTGGGAACCCTGCAATTCACCGAGCGGGACATTGACAGCACTGCCAATCTGGTCTCCAATCCCAGTTTCAACAGCTATTCCTCGCTGCCAACCGACGCTTTGAAGGGTTGGAATGTCCATCTTGAGCCCCAGGGAAGCGCACTGAGCCCGGTTATCATCGACCCCCAGGAAGCTACAGAGGGAAAAACCTCTTTGCGCATCGATGCTTCAAACAGAGCCGTGCTGATTCTCAGCGAGCCATTTCAAGTGAGGCGTTATGGAGGGTATTATCTGCGTACTTATCTGAAGAGCAGTTCCACAGAATTACCAAATCTGCAGCTTCGCTTCATCGTTTTCAAAGAGAACGGCAAGATTCTGAACCGCTTTAAATCCAAAATCAAACCTCATTCAGACTGGACTTTGCACAGCCTGAGCGCTGGATTTATAAAGCCGGGAGCACGTTTTGGACGTTTGGCAATCCTGATTCCTCCCTTCAAAGATGGCTCCGTTTGGCTGGATAATGCAGGCTGTTTCGAAGTTCACGGTTTCAAGATCGACTGATGCGTCTCACTCTGCAGCGGGTAAGCAAAGCCATTTGTCGCGTTGATGACAAAATATGCGGACAGATAAGTACCGGCCTATTGCTGTTTGTGGGTTTTACTGAGTCTGATTCGGAGGATTTATTACCCATAGCGTTGCGCAAGTGCCTGGAACTGCGCATCTTTGAGGATAATAACGGAAAATTGAACAAATCCCTGCTTGATCTGAATGGTTCCCTTCTGGTGATCTCCCAATTTACCCTGTATGCCAATTGCAGCCGGGGACGCAGACCCGATTTTACCCATGCCGCACCACCAGCTCAGGCCAAAGACCTTTACGACAAATTCGTAGCTCTTTGCCAGAATAGCGGCGTACACACCGAGACAGGAATCTTTGCCGCCAATATGCAGGTAGAACTGCTAAATGAAGGACCTATTACCATAAATCTGGAATTCAACTAAGCCACAGAATTACTCCCTCCTTCCTCGCATCAGGTGTGCCTCTCCTTATCCACGCGAAATCCTCCCTAATCTCATTAGGGTGGCTTTCGCGTGGCATTCGGGGCGCATTCGGGGGGCAAGCATGAACCGACATACTTTCGCTTCTACTCGAAGTAATCTTTCCGGCTGTTGAGAGCTTTATGCATGCAGACTGCCTTTCGGCTATAAACAGCAGAAAGACAGGCTGCCTGCTAACTAAAGATATTCTTCAATATCTGTCTCCAGGTAAAACAAGATAATCGCTCATCAATTCTCTGCCTTGATCAGATAGAAGGCCTTGGACGCGGACGGAACGAAGCTGATCTGGAAGTTGGAAGTGCTCTCCAGCAGATTGGTGAAAGAACCGCTGGGATCACTGTCCCAATACACGTTAAAGGTAGCCGCCGGAAAGGCGCAGTTCCAGCTAAGGGTAGCCAAACCCGTGTTGGGATCGTAGCTGAGGTTTACATCTGTCGGTTCAGGCAAGGCAAACCAAGTAATCGGATCTGGAGTTGCTGTATTATCGGTTTCATCGGTCTCAATAATGGAATTAGTTCTATCCAGCAACAGATACGATTGCCAGATTTCAGCAACTGAGCTGCTGATACCTGTAAAGGTATAAGATACGGTCTGGCCAGCTGCGATGGCATCGAAGGTATGGCTGAGGTCTCCCCCTGTTGAGCCGTTGGGTGGCATACCAGGATTGAGGTACAGGTCGACAACCACGGGATTACTTACATCAACTGCGCTGGAATTTGTTATGAATACAGTGAGGGATATCTGCTGTCCCACAAAGGGATTAGCAGCATTATAGGAAGCAGATGAGATCAGCAGGTTTGGTAATGCTGGTTCCTGCCAAACCACTTCCACCGGGCCAGCAGCGTTGTTTGTTTCATTGAATTCATTCACAGCCTGGGTTGCATCCACTAATACCCAGGAATTCCACACCAGATCACCATGTGCATATATGTTTTCAAAAAATACGACCAGCGAATCGCCTGGTGCAATATCGGAAGCCAGCAAACTCCAATCAGCAACATCACCGAACTGAGGTTGGGTAGCCCGATTGTCAAAGAGATCGACCCAGAAACCTCCCGAAGTGCTGCAGTTCCCATCGTTGCGAATACATACTCTTGCTGTGATGCCCTCTGTCAGTTCTGGAGTATAGTTACTGAAACTAAACGAATTAACCACCAAATCCGGTTTGTAATCAGGCCATTGGATGCGATTATAGGCATCATTTTCAAAAGCAGGTCCACTGAAGCTTCCAATGGGAGAAACGAAGATCACTTCTCCAGTTTCTTCGGTCTTTGATACATTGTATTCAGAGCCCCAGCCATTTTCTCCAAAGCGTGCTCCGGTTACAGTGTAGAAACCTGAATCATTAAGTGTTAATGCGTTTCCACCGCTTTGGCCATAGAAGAAGCTGCAATTGTTGAAGGCCTTCAGGGGATCCACTATTGCACCGGGCATCACGTTTACACCACTTGCATTAAGATACAGAAACATGCACCATTCCGCACTGATTCTGCCATTATATTCCACTTGGAAAAATGGCCTTGAGCTACCATAATTGCTAATCGATGCCGGTAACTCCTCAGTTCCGTTTATGTTCAGAGTTCCGTTGTTGCGCACGTATAGGCCTTGCCCCAGAATCAAGGCAGAATCTTCGGGGATGTTTAGAAAGCCATAGTTGTTTACATCCACATAAGCTGTGGTAGTAAGTTCGTTACCATTAAGATCCAGATTTGCTGAGGCTATTTCCAGAATACCCTGGTTTCTAAGCTCTAAATTTGAAAGCAGATACACATCCTGCGACCTGGTTCCAGAGCTTCGCTGCACCTTATTCAGGCTAATACGATTGAACCAGCAGCTATCCGCGGGAGCATCAATCTGGATGGTTTGCTCCTCGTTACCTGTTAAAACCAATATATTATTGTGATCCCACCATCTTCCATAGTAATGAACATACAGATCACCGTAGAGAACACAGTTTGAAGCAGTAGGGGTTGGATAATAACCGCCCCGGACTATCTCCAAATCGTGGGCATAAACACCCCGGTTGGGACGGAAGCTGGCGTTATAAATACCTATCCTCAGATCATGGAAACTTATTGGTGTAGGGGCTGTGAAGAATTGGTCATCGGAACCTTCAAATATGGTTAAGGACGAACCAGGATAGAAGCCTGTAACAGGCGTGTTGTCTTCATTGTCATTTACCACATCTCCTTCCAGGCTGAGCTCGATTGCTTCGCCCGAGAGATTCAGTCCCGCTCCATTATTGATAGTTAGATCGTTATTCACATCAATTACGTTGTGATCCGTTGTACCCAACCCACCGGAGATAATGTTTAATTGATTAGAAACATTTATAATAACTCCGGAGCTAAGCTGAACACCAAGCCCATCGCACTGTTTATATATCTCCAGGTCGTAGAAACCACTACTAACTGATATTTGACTAAGCTGATCTCCAGAGAAAACAACCCTCCCATTATTGCCATAGAATGAAGCCGTAGAAGCTCCTTGCCAATTCCCTTTCACTTCCATTATTGCAGGAGCGCTGAGACCGCCATTTAGAGTGTTGAAATTGGCGGCAATCCTGAGATTGGTATTGGCGTAAACAGTGTTATTGCGGGTTTGAGGATAAGGGCTGCCATTACGGTTACGCATTATGGCTACGGACTCTCTACCGCTTTTATCGATAACCAGATTATTTAGCCAAGCGTTTTCAGCCAGCCAGAGGCCGGTGTCCTGCGTCCCCGAAAGATAGAGGGTCCAGTTTGGAGCATTGAAACCGTTGATACCCAGGCTGAAATTGCCATCTGTTCGCAAAGTTCCTCCACTGATGTTCAGGGTTGCGCCGCTTGCGGGAATCTCAATACCCTGAGAGTGGAAATATACCAAACCATCGATCATGTTCAGAGCCGCTGGCCTGGCATAAGCCCACCAACTGGTTACGCTGCCGCCATAAACATGAAACTCGCCTCCCAGCATATTGACGGTGCCATTAAGGTCAACATAATTGCTGATATCCTGATGCAACTCGAGGCGGCAGAAAGGATTTACGTAGAAATCCCCATATATTCCATCCTGTTCCAGATCGTTGGCCACAAAATTCCCGAAGAGCAGATCAAGCGCTCCGCTTCCATACACATAGCTGTTACAGGTAATATTGGCAAAAAGCAGACGCAACGCTCCGAAATTCTTGTTGATCACCAGTCGGTTAAAGTTTTCCGTAGAGCAATATTGGTGATGCTCACCCTGGAAAAACACCGATCCTACACCTTCGATAAAGGCATCGGGACCGAGGGTATTGTTCCAGTGTCCGTTGATGTATATGCTATAGGGTGCTTCAAACACGCCCAGGCTGATGGTCAGATCGCCTTTGATGGTCAGGTCGTAAACACTCGATACTATCCCTTGGGAAGCAATTTCCAGATGGTTCAGGTAGCTGTGTAAATCCGGAACCTGGATTATCTGCGATGCTGACCCGCACATCTTCAGTTTTCCTTGTGTCGCGATCAGCGCCGATGTGTCGGAGCCGGTGATGTTCCCTTGAATCTCTGTATCCTGGCTGCTTTCCAGCCTGAGAGTAGTATAGGATCCCAAGGCCAAATTGCCCGCTATGGATAGTTTCGCTGTTGACTGGCTACTAAAGGTAAGAGAAGAAGCAAATTTGTTTACAGTAACTGAGTTAAGCACAGTATAGCTGTCGTTTATGGTGAGAAAGGCTTCTATGGAGCCAATAAATTCGATCCTTCCTTGCATGGAAGAGATATTTGCACCATTTTCGATAGTTAGATTTCCACCTATGGTGATAACAGTAAGAGGATTTATAGTGATCAAGGACGAGCCGGTGTCCATGTTTAACGTACCATTGATAGCTAATTGGAATGCATCCATGAGCAGATAAATGATCCCTTGGTTGTCTACATTTCCATTAATTTCCAAGCTGTAATTCACAAGGGTCAGGGATGCACCTGGCTCTATTAATAAACTGAAACACTGGGCATTTTGAGCCTGGATATAGGGGCTGTAATAGGTCGATGCCGGGATTGTGACAGAGGTATTGATCGTTGGCACCAGGCCATCATTCCAATTCTGACCATCAAACCAGTCTCCCGACACATCACCATCCCACAGTCCACCTATGGGAGTTGGCAGTATCTGGGTGGGCATGTGAAACCAGCTTTCATTGTCATCCCAGATTTGATCGTTAGCCGTAGTAATCAACAAGCCAATGTGGTATTCCCCGGAAGGGGTTCCGATTGGAACATTGAAGCTGAGGTTGTTCAGCACCGATTCCGTATTTGCATCGAAGTTCTGGAGAGTTACATTGCCTAGATAGGTGGCAGCATCCCAGCTAAGAATCGTGGGGCAAAGATAAAAGGCGATTACGGCGGTTCCCGATTGAGTTCCCGAATTCTGGATGGTTATTCCACTTGCAACTACCGGATTTCCGGGTATGATCCCGGTAGTGCAATTGCCTTCCACATAATCCCCCCTGCACGATGAAATACTGAAATTGCAAACACTTACCGAGCTTGCCGGATAAGCTGCTCTCGAACTGGCCGCGTCATCCCGGAACAGGACATTGTAGCTGCGGTATCTTTTCGGCGCATAGTTCATAACCGACAAATCATCAAAATTGTGGGGAGCTCCCACGGCATGACCAAGCTCGTGGAGTAAAGTTTGATCTATTGGCCATACTCCGGCATCATCATAGACAGCGTAACTGTCTGTTGACCATGTATAGGCATCGTTCAGGGCAATATCTGCCTCGATCAGTCTGTGATTATTAGCATAATAGAGAAAATGGCACACACCCAGGACACCGCTTCCCCAGTGACCACCAAATACGTCTAAATACGTATCATCATCCACAACGCCGACCATGTCGTTTACACTATTACCGAAGTCCCAGCTTGCCACGGGATTATCCAGCATGCGGAACATATCGGTAAACTCGTTCCAATAGGCCATTTGCCATTCATCATGCGGGGAAAAGGGATCGGTATCCACCAGTTGATTGAAAGTACAGCTTAACGGCTGCCACCAGAGATCAAAAGTCAGCCGGTCGCCACCCGCAACGGGTTCGGTGATTATTGGCGCAAGGGGCTGACTGTCAATCATTGGTGCTTCGGGTAAAACCGAGGAAGGAGTCCGTCTGCCTGGTCTGACTACTGCACCCAAATCTGGAGTAAATCCGGGGTTGAACAACTTCGATGGAGTATTTTTAATGATATATGGTTCGCTGCTTGGCAGAGGAACTCTGTTTGGCTGGGGCAGGCTTTTGGCATAGGATATGCGGCTTCTCAGGTAGCTGAGAAATCCTGGATAATCCGTTATACCTGGCTCAGGGGAAAAGCTTCGCCCGGTAGAATCCTGCAATTCCAAAACTCCTGATGGATTGGCAACCGCTTGATACAAACCCTGATATGAGCCAACAATGGGACAGATTAGAGGCTTATCGACGCTTTCCAGGATCAATAAGTATCTTGCACCTGTCACCAATCCAGGAACTTCGCTAATCGCCATACCAATTTCACCCTTTTCGCCACCCCCAAAATCCAGGCTCAGTTCACGGCTCACTGAGCCGTAAAGGGTTTCATGTACCTCAAAGCTGTAACGAGTGTAGATAAACTTTGCCCTACCTTTTTCTACAGTGGTTTTGCCGGTTACGGTTACATCGACAATCGCTTGTGAATCACGAAGCTGCTCATCCAGGGAAAGAGGAACTACTGAGGCCAGTAGCGGAAGGATAAACATGGAAATCAACAACACCAGAGCTATACGCATAGCTATTCTCCTTTTTTCAGGACAGAATCCTGTGATATTCATACCTCTTGCCCGCCAGTTCACATGCAGGCAGTTAACACACGTTATATCAAACTCTTATACGTCCCTATCAGGGATCCATACCGAACATCACAGATGTTTTTACGTTGTCGATTGGCTGTCAAGATAAATTTCAGTTATACATTTAACGTTCATTATCCTGGAATATAATCATTTTAGCTCTATATCATTTACTATCTATGGCCGGAACCTGGCTCAGTTTTTCTCCCAATCTTGATAAGCCACCTTTCTATTCACATACACGTCTTACTCTTTGCCTATGTTTATATGATGGGTACAGGATGAGTATAAAAGGGGACCGGCAAGAAGATAGCAAGAAGATAGGTGGAAAGCGGGCAGAATCTCGTCATAGCCAGCGATAATCCCCGTCAACTGTTACTGGCGAATAACCAATAAGATATTTCCGGTTGACAGCAATCAAACGAAAAGATAGTTAGTGTTTGAGAATCGAACTTCATCCTCAGAAGGAGAAAAGATGCTGGTAATCAAGTCTCGTAAACTGCTATTTTTGCTTGCCATAGGCCTGTTTATTGTCTCCGGCCTGCAAGCCGCCTACCTGCGAAAAGTTCCGGTATCCCTGGATCAACCTGATGGTACAAAACTGGAACTCCTGGCCACAGGAGATGAATATCATAATTGGCTACATGATGATAACAACTACACGATAATCCGTCATCCCGAAACAGGCTATCTGTGCTATGCCATCCCCGACGGCGAGTATGTGAAGGCCAGCCGGATAATCGTAGGCCAGGGCAATCCCGAAACCCTGGGTATTTCTCCTGGGGTAAACATTAGTGAAAATGCTTACAAACAGCTTCGCAGCACCAGATTCAACGCTCCTGCCGAACGAGATGCACCCACCTCAGGAACCATCAACAATCTGGTGATCTACATCCGTTTTTCAGACGAAACAGAATTTGGACAGCTCAACAGCATCTACGACGGATGGTTCAACTCAGGAACAAATAGCCAAAAAAATTACTTCCTGGAAGCCAGCTATAATCTTTTGACCGTAAACACCCATTTCTATCCAACTCCAGCCAGCGGCTATGTAGTATCCTGGCAAGACAGTCAACCCCGGGCTTATTATCAGCCCTACAACGCCAGCACCAATCCCATCGGCTATGATGGGGACACTCAGCGCCGGCAAAGAGAATTCACTTTGTTGCAAAATGCCGTTGGAGGGGTGGCTTCCCAAATCCCCAGCAGCCTAACCATTGATTCGGACGGCGATGGCCGTGTGGACAACGTGGTGTTTATCGTAAAAGGATCGGCTGGAGCCTGGAGCAGCTTGCTCTGGCCACACCGCTGGTCGCTATATGATCGCTATGTTTATATAAACGGCAAAAGGGTTTACGACTTTAATTTTCAGCTTCAAACCTTCCTCTCAAGCCGCGGAGTGGGAGTGATCTGCCATGAGTTTTTCCATACTCTGGGCGCACCAGACCTGTATCACTATACGGATAACAGCATAGATCCAGCCGGAAGCTGGGACATCATGGAATCCGACCAGGATCCACCCCAGCACATGACGGCCTTCATGAAATACAAATATGGCGATTGGATCAGCAGCATCCCCACCATTTCAGCCGATGGGGTTTATACTCTGAATCCCCTGACCTCTTCCACTGGACAAGCTTACCGGATAAACTCCAATAATCCCGATCAGTATTATGTGGTGGAATTCCGCAAAAAAACCGGCACCTATGAAAACAGCATTCCCGGCTCAGGTTTACTGGTCTACCGCATCGATACAAGCTGTGGAAACGGGAATGCCGACGGCCCCCCCGACGAGCTTTATATCTATCGTCCCAATGGCACCACCACGGTAAATGGCACCCTGTCCTCAGCCCATTTCAGTTCTGAAACAGGCAGAATCAAGATAGACAATAGCACAAACCCCTCTCCTTTTCTGCAGGATGGCAGCGCCGGCAACCTCTACCTTTGCGAGATTGGTTCTTCTGCCGGCAATACCATTACCTTTCGCAAGGGAGCTCCCTATATCGACTTTAGCCAGAATCCCTATGCCCAGGGATTCGACTCCACCTATTTCCCTCCCGATGGATGGGCAAAGGATATGGTTTCAGGCAGTTTTCAGTTCGAACGCGTAAGCTCTGGAACCAATCCCACCTGCAGCCCCAAATCAGGAGCTGGAATGCTCCGCTATAATAGCGACGTGGCACCTTCTGGCTCTGCAGCATATCTGGCTTCTCCCCGCATTGTTTGCAGCGAAGTAAGCACCTATGGCTTCCGCACCAGCTTTTGGATGTATCGGGACGGCAATCAGCCAAGCCTGCTGGACAGACTGGAAGTGTATATGAATACTGCACAGAATCTCAGCGGTACACCCATACTCCTGGGTACCATCCACCGTCCACGCAATCAACCGCCCACTGCCCCAGCTCCGGGCTGGTACCAATACAGCTTCTCCCTGCCCGTAAGCACTGCGGGCAACTACTATGTGGTTTTCAAAGCCATAAGCGCAAGCGGATACAATATCTTTCTTGATGCCATGGAGATATCGCGCTTTATAATGCCACCCAATCCTGCGATCAATCCCTCTCCCGCAAACCTGGCTACTGATATATCCTGGTCGCAAACTCTCAGTTGGCAAAGTGGGGGTCAAAACCCAACTGGCTACAAGCTCTATCTTGGTACAAACAATCCTCCCACCAACCTGATTAACGGACAGGATCTGGGCAATCAACTCAGCTTCGCCCCTGCTGGACTAAGAATGGGGATGCAGTACTATTGGAAAGTGGTGCCCTATAACAACGGCGGAGACGCAGCCAGTTGCCCGGTCTGGAGCTTTGCCACAGTGGCAGACTACTCCGTTTTTCCCCTGAATGAAGACTTTGGCAGCAACGGCACTACCTTTCCGCCTCTGAATTGGACTCGCTTCACAGGAGTTTTGGCCGATCCCAGCGTTATAAGCCCCACTACTTCATATTGGGGGCAGGACGACTGGCTTAATACTTCAGCTACTCCCCCCAATTACTGTGCCCGGATGAATATCTACAGCACCCGCAAAGGATGGTTAATCAGCCCCTTGCTCGATCTTCCCAGCGGAACCATCCTCAGCTTTGATCTGGGCTTGACGGATTATGCCAATTCATCCCCGATTTCCAGCGATCCAAACGGTCTCAGCGGAAGCGACGACCAGTTTATAGTGCTGGTCTCCGATGGCAACTCCTGGAGTAATGCAAACATAATCCGCAAATGGGACAATGCCGGCTCGGCCTACGTTTATAACAATATTCCAGCCTCTGGACAAAGGATATTGATCGATCTCAGCGCGTTTACCGGCTACAAGCAAATAGCTTTCTATGGGGCTTCGTCCGTATCCAATGCAGACAATGACCTCTTTGTGGATAATATCTCGGTAAGTCTGGCCTCTGCCAGCCCTGCGCTATACGCATCCCCACCCAACTGGAATGCCGGGACAAGATTGCTGAATAGCACTGCAAGCCAACAATTCACGATCACCAATACCGGCCTGGGCGTTCTGAATATCAGCTCGCTGGGAATCAGCGGCAGCAACGCCTTTACAATACAAAATCCACCCACCTTGCCTGTTTCCCTTGCCTTGGGACAGGCTCTGAACCTTAGTGTTCAGTTTAGCCCCTCTGTTGAAGGTGCGTTAAACGCTTTTCTAAACATCGCCGACAACCGCTCTATCACTCAGTTGCCACTTTCCGGCACAGGCTTCGATGCCCGCATATCCAGTTTGCCAAACCTGCAGGATTTTGACGGACTTCCCGCCCCCAACCTGCCTTTGGGTTGGACCGCAGTAATAAACAGCAGTTCAAGCAGCGCTGCAGTGAAAACAGTTGCCATTCAACCCTTTAGCTATCCAAATTCGTGTTATTTGTATAACAGCAGCGATGCTGGGGCCGATCTGAAGCTGCTTAGCCCTGAATTGCTGTTGCCAATGAATGTTGTGAGGGTAAAATTCAGTGCCAAATCCGGCATCTCAGGCCAAATACTGCTGGCCGGAACCATGAACAGCCCTGGCGGAACCTTCACGGAATTAGCCAGCTTTAACCTTACAAATGAACATGCTCTGTATGAGTTTTCGCTGGCAGAATATGGCGGAACCGACCATTATATAGCCTTTAAACACGGCTTGGGCAACACCAGCAGCGAGATCTATCTGGATAATGTGATCATCGAAGAACTCCTCAGCAACGACATGAAGTTAAGCTCATTCCAGGCAAGCCCCGTAGCCGTGGTGGGTTCTGAACTGCAGTACACTATTGTGGCGACCAATAACGGCCTGCAAACCCAAAATTCGTATACCGTGGTTCTATATGGAGTGTCAGACCGCAGAGAACTGACCAGACTGGATATCCACGAACCGCTTGCTCCAAATGCTTCGGCGACCCATGTGCTTAGCTGGGTACCCTTGGAGAATGAGAGTCTGAACGTTTATGCCTCGATATTGCTTACCAACGACGGATATGCCGGCAACAACGCCTCAGAGCCACTGGAAACGATCATCTATCCACAAAGCACCGCCCTGCCGGAAATCGGCGAACCTCAAAGCACTTCAAACCTGATGCCCCTGGATTTCTATTACAAGAACAGTCTTTGCGAAACCGTTTTCTTGGCTTCGGAACTGCAAATGTCCGCAGGCAACATTCTGGGAGTGATGTATCGGAACAACTTCGTCCAAACCCTTGATAACATGCCGGTAAAAATCTGGCTGAAAAACACCAGTGAGTCCAACCTGAGCACAGGCTGGCTATCTGTGGACGGCTATAGTCTGGTATTCGATTCAACCGTGGATTTCCCATCCGGACAAAACGACATCTATATCCCCTTTGCCACGCCCTTTGCCTATGCTGGAGCAAACCTGGCCATCAGAATCAACCGGCCAATGGACAGCGTTTACTACAATACCGCCAATCACTTCTATTATTGGACCGATCTGCAAAACCCAAGTCGCAGCCGCTATTTATACAGCGACAGCACGGTTTATGACCCCTTGGCTCCCTCCGCGGCAGGAACCCTTGGCGACAACATCCCTCTCACGACATTTGCGGTAGGCAATTTTATCCCGCTTGCTCTGGCTACTCCGGTACTCAACATCAGCACTTCCGAGAGCCTTATGCAGCTTAGCTGGAACAGGATCTTAGGAGCCCTGGAGTATCACATATTCGCCACCCCCGATCCCTTGGACTGGCCAGACATCCCCATAGCTACTACAACGGGTACCAGCCTTCAGGTAAGCAGCCCTGAGTCATTGATGTTTTACAAGGTTAAGGCGGTAAACAACCCCCGCAGAACCAATCGTAGCAGATAAACGAATCTTAGAGACCTTTCGGAGGATTTGTGCCAGGAACCAAGTGGCTGATTCCCTTGTGGTTATGTACATTTTGCGGCCTGCTGATTGCCGACGGGCTGGAGCTGCCAATATATCACGCAGCTCCACCCAGGCTTCCAGGCATAAGCCCGGAGATGAATACCCCAGGCTTTTGGATAGCCAGGCACCCTTACCCCGATTCGTTGATCATGCAAAGTTTTCAGATCGACAAACTGAACCGGTACATCAATAAACAGGGGACAGTTACCAAAATCTGGCAGCACTCCACCAGGATGAATGGAAATACCGTAAGAAAACAAATCAAGGAGATGCTTACCACCCTGTATGATCGAGGCGTGTATGGCTTCGATGGTCTACCCGTTCCGGATTCCATAAAGAGCTTACTCCACAATAATGCAGCCATTGACGAAATTCCAGCTTCGATCAAGGTGCGTTTTGCCTTTCCCACTTCCCTGGCCCGTCAGCGATTTGCACCTGGCCATGCCAATCTGAACAGGCTAAGGGGAGACACCGAATTCGACGAAGGGCAAAACAGCGGCGAACAAACCGGCTCGCCATTGGTGCTATACCATGACTCTGCAGATAGCCTTTGGGTTTTTGGTGCGTCAGCCACCTCATCGGGCTGGTTTCTGAAAAGCGAGCTGTGCATAGTGCCTCATTCGGACTGGCTTGCCTGCCAGAACGCAGAAACGAAAGTGGTGTGTCTGGAAGCACGATCCGACCTCTGGCTGGATGAGCAAGCCACGGCTTATGCCGGATTTTGCCGCATGGGAGCCAGCTTTCCATATCTGGGGGAGGCCGGAGCTTATTATCGGATTTTACTATTCAGCGGGGATGGTTTAAAACCCGGATTTATCGCCAAAAACGTATCCGGCAAAGGCTTTTTACCCTTTACACCCAGAAATGTATACCTGCAAGCCTTCAAGCTATTGAACATGCCTTATGGCTGGGGAGATACCGGCTCCGATTTCGATTGCTCCAGCCTTTTGAAAAGTCTTTTCGCCACATTTGGAATTGTTCTGCCACGCAACGGTCTGCAACAGGTGAGAGCCCTGAAGGACGTTGTGGAGTTCGACTCTAAGGCCAGTCCTGGTTTTAAGCACATTTCATTGCTAAAATCCGCAGTTCCCGGCCTCAGCCTGATAAGGTTGAATGGCCATGTAATGCTTTATTTAGGACAGCTGAACGGCAAAGCCTTTGCCCTGCATAATATCTGGGGTTATCGCAGCCCTGGAAAGGACGGCAAGGACGAGGTGTACGTGATAAACCGCACCGTGGTGAGCGATCTGGAATTGGGCATGGGCAGCCAGAAAGGCTCTTTGCTCAGCCGGATAACGCATTTCGGCGAGATCAGGTAAAGCAGATTTTTCCCTTGCCAGCAATCCCATGCTGTTCTCATCCTATACCCATCTTGAAAATATAGGGTAAGACAAGGATGGGTAAAGGGTTAGTCACCCAGGAAAGACTATTGAGTTTCTCAACCTTCAATGCTATCTGGAAGCCAATTGAAGTGCAGCACTTATATCCCGACAGAGATGAAATACCATAACCAGGGGTTTTAACCCCTTTATGCGGAATTGACGACAGCCAGATTTTCTAAGTGATTATGTCAGACGAAACGGCGGTACAAATCCCAATTATAGATTGTAAGATCACAACTTGATTACTCAGATTTGTAGTTTTGGTGATTGGATTTTGAGTTTTCACTCAGGGTTTACAATGGTGATTTGAAGTTTTTGATAGTGAGTTATAAATATTAACCCGGCCTATAGCCAAGATTTGTTCTGAACTGGGAATAAGTTTTGCTTGACAGTGCAAGTGTGTATCAGAAACTGCACACTGGTGTCGTTTACAGTTAAAAAAACGTGTAACCGCACCGAAATAAACATAGTTATGATCTTATTATTATTCCCAAGCAAAGGAGATGCTATGAGAGCACAAATTCACAAGCTTCTGCTTCTGCTGGTTCTATCAGCACTGGCCATCACTGCCTGGGCTTCCGTGAGCGAATACTCGTTCACGTCCTCGCAGGGTACCTTTTCTGAAATCAGCGGAGGAACCGTTCACGGCACAGCCGCCAACGACAACGAATGTTTCCTGGCCATTCCCTTAGGTTTTAGTTTTACCTACAATGGTGTGGCCTACACCACCATCAGTATCGCTACAAACGGCTTCATCGCCATGGGCGACAACGTGGTTACCAGCAATGTGGCAATCAGTTCCGCCACTGGAACGAATAACGTAGTGGCAGCCCTGAACCGCGATATCAAATCCCGGGACACCGGCAGCCTGATGTCTCTTTCCAGCGGAACTGCCCCCAATCGCGTGTTTACTGTGCAGTGGCTTCACTACAAGCGTGTTCCCACCGCCACCGCCAACGACGATTTTAGTTTCCAAATTCAACTTCATGAAAACGGTAACAAGGTGCAATTCGTATATGGCACATTCACGGCCGTCACCTCTACAACCGCTGCTTCCATTCAGGTTGGTTTGAGAGGTGATGCTAATACCGATTTCAATAACCGTACCACCACCACCGACTGGAGCGCTACGACTGCTGGAACTGCCAATAACAGCAACTGCACTCTGAGCGCAACGGTTTATCCTGCCAATGGCCTTACCTTCAATTTCCAGCCTGCCGCCACCGGTGAACCGCCCCTGGCAGCCCAGAATCCCAATCCCGCCAATAACGCAATCAACGTAGCCATAGGCGCAAACCTAAGCTGGACTACCGGCGGAGGCACCGTTGACGGATACAAAGTTTACTTGGGAACCGATAACCCCCCCACCAACCTTGTAAACGGCACCACTCAAACAGGCACCAATTACAATCCCGCCGACTTTGCCTACAGCACTGTTTACTACTGGAAAATAGTACCGTTCAATACCTATGGTGATGCGCTCAACTGCCCAGTTTGGAGCTTTACGACCCTGGCTGATCCCACAGTAACCACTTATCCCTACAACCAGAATTTTGATACCGTAACACCTCCCGGACTGCCTTTGGGCTGGACAACTATCAATGCCAATGCCGACACCTACACTTGGGAAAGTTATGCAGGTAATGCAGATACTGCTCCGAATTCCATGCGTGTCCGCTATAACACCACCTTGGAAATGAACGACTGGCTGGTTACTCCGCCTCTGGTGTTCACCGCTCCGTATCTTTACAAGGTAAAATTCTATTATCGCGCCAGCAGCGCTACCTACCCGGAAAAGCTATCTGTATATTATGGTAATGCCCCTACCGCCGCTGCTATGACCAACCTGATTTATGAGAACCTGAATATCACCAACGTTGCCTATGAAATGGTGGAAGTAAATATCCCCGTGGCTACCTCCGGGACCTTCTATATTGGTTTCTGGGGACACAGCGCCGTCGATATGTTCTATCTATATCTGGACACCTTTAGTGTGGCCGAGATCACCGAAAGCCTTGATCCGCCCACCGATCTGACCGCCACAATTCAGAACAATAATAACGTCCACCTCACTTGGGATGCCCCTGGCGAAACTCCCCCTCCCGTTGGATTCAACGATGGTTTTGAGAGTTATGAGAATTTCAGCCTTACCTTTGCTCCCTGGACTACTGTGGACGTAGATCAATCCACCACTTACGGCATGACCAATATCACCTGGCCAAATGCCTATGCCGCCCAGGCATACATGATCTTCAATCCCAGCGCCACTACTCCTGCTGTTACCGATCTTACCGCTCACAGCGGAGCCAAGATGGCTGCCTGTTTTGCGTCGACCACCCCTCCTAACAACGATTGGTTGATCACTCCCCAGATCGCTGTTACCGCTGGCGACGTCCTGAAGTTCTGGGCTAAGAGCTATACGGCTCAGTACGGACTGGAACGCTTCAAAGTGGGCGTTTCCACCACCGGCACCGCTCCCGCCAATTTCACTTTCATCAGTGGCGCTAGCTATATCCAGGCTCCTGTGGACTGGACTGAGTACAGCTATCCCCTGTCCGCCTATGCTGGTCAAACCGTGTATATTGGCATTCAATGCCTGTCCAATGACGCCTTCATCTTCCTGGTGGACGACGTTTTTGTGGGCGCACCTGCCAATGCCCCAGCCTTTGCACCTGTAGCCAGTGTGTATGGCTCTGCCGGACGTAATGTCGGAACCCCCGTTCCCGCAGTTCAGCAGCCTGCTTCCGTAAACCGTGACCTCCTTGGTTATAAGGTTTATCGCGATGGCACCCTGATCGCCACCATCCCCAATCCTGCCACTCTGATGTATGATGATCTGGCTCTGGCGATCGGAACCTACAGCTACACCGTTACCGCCTACTACGATGGTGGAGAATCAGTGCCGGCCGGACCCGTCTCTGTTGAGATCATTCCTCCGCTCAATCCTCCTACCGAGCTTACCGCAACCGTGGATGGAAACGACGTAACTTTGAACTGGACAAGCCCGGAAACTCCCCCGGAAGGAAACTGGATCACCTGGAGCCAGGACGTGCTGGGCAATAGTGTTGGCACCAATGCCGCAGCAAACTTCGACGTCGCTCATCGCTGGCCAGTAGCGGATATCGCTGCTTATGCCGGACAAACCATTACTCAGGTGAAGTTTGTCCCTGCCGAAGCTAATTGCGTTTATACTGTAAAAATCTGGACTGGCGGTTCTGCCAGCGGCCCTGCCACTCTGGTTCACACTCAGGAAATCACCAATCCCACCATCGACGATTGGAACCTGGTGGTTCTTAATACCCCTGTGGTTATTCCCGCCAACAGCGAAGTTTGGGTAGGCTACAATTGCAATACCCAAGGCGGCTATCCTGCCGGATGCGACAATGGTCCGCAAATCGAAGGCAAAGGCAATATGATGTATTTCCAGGGAACCTGGAGCACCCTTACTGCCCTCGCCCCCACTCTTACCTACAACTGGACGATCCAGACCTTCGTACAAACCAATACCGGCCTGAAAGCCATCACCAACAGACAAGTGATCGATCCTGCTCCCGCTGCTATGAACATCGGAAACCTGGCTGTAAACCACAAAGATATCCAGATCAACCGCGACCGTGCTCTGGCTGGATTCAAGGTTTACCGCGACGGTGTGTTGATTGGTTCTATCAACAATCCCACCACCACCACTTACACCGATATGGATCTGGCTAATGCCACCTACGTGTATGGCGTAAGCGCTGTCTATACCAATGGCGAATCCGCTCCCGCCACCGTGAATGCCGTGGTTAACGTGGTTTTGGCTCCCGCCTTCTTTACCGAAGGCTATGAAACCTATCCAGATTTCGCAGCACTCTTCGCACCCTGGACTCTACTCGACCAGGATCAATCCGTTACCTACGGGATCAGCAATGTGCAATTCCCGGGAAGCGAAGGCCCCATGGCTTTCATCATCTTCAATCCCAGCTCCACCACTCCGCCTGTGACCTCCGTTTCAGCTCATGGCGGAGCAAAGATGGCTGCCAGCTTTGCGGCTATTTTACCAGCACAGGGCGGAACCGGACCAAACAACGATTGGATGATCACCCCACGTGTGCACCTGGGAACAAATAGCGCTCTGAAATTCTACGCCCGCAGTATGAGCAATACCTATTTGGAAGACATGAGAGTCGGCGTCTCCACCATCCCCACTCCGATTCCCCAGGGATTCCAAAATTACCTGACCGGAGCAAATCCCGTTCAGGTTCCCGCAGCTTGGACAGAATACGTGTTTGATCTCTCTGCCTATGATGGACAGAGCATCTATCTCTGTATCCGCAACGTTTCCAACGACGAATTCATCCTCTTTGTTGATGATTTCTCCATTCATAGCGTTGGCGGCAGCGTGAATAACGAAGATGGAGTTGCCCCGGCCGTGGTAACCGAACTGAAAGGCAACTATCCCAATCCTTTCAATCCCGAAACCACCATCAGCTATAGCGTAAGAGAAAACGTCCCCGTCAGCATTGAAATCTTCAATGTGAAAGGCCAGAAAGTAAAAACCCTGGTAAATGAAGCCAAAGCTGCCGGAAACCATAGCATCGTTTGGAAAGGTATGGACGACAATAATCGCCCCGTTTCCAGCGGTGTCTATTTCTTCAAGATGAGTGCCGGCAAATACAGCAGCACCAAGAAAATGATCATGATGAAATAGGTTAACTGATTAACAGGTTAACAAATGAATAAGAAAACCCCGGAGCAATCCGGGGTTTTTCTTTGATTGCCGTATTTTATGCTTCAATCGGACACTCGAAGAACCAGACAAGAAAAACCCACAGCGGTCGCCTTCCCATGTGGTGCATCTTCCATGGCTGAACCCATAACGCCGGGGTAGGCAAGAATTATCCTTTTCCTGTTTACCCTCTTCGCTTATCTTTTAACTTGGGGTGAATAATGCGAAATTCTCTGATAATCATGCTGCTTATCCTTGGCAGCTCAGTCCTGAGTGCTGAACCTCTTTGGCAGCAGGATGTTCCAGTAAGGGAAAGCAAGGACCTGCGTTTCAACGGTTGTTCCGTGCAGGATAACGGAGGTTCGGTGTTCCTGGGTTGGATTCAAACCACGAATGGTGAACCCTGCATAATGGGACAAAGGTTCGACGCCGAAGGTTCTGAGATTTGGCCGCAAGCCTTGGTAATTAAAGCGGAAAGTAAAGAGAAATCTGATCCGAAAGTTGCCCTCAGTGCAGATGGTTGTTATCTTTTAGCGTGGCTGGAAGAGTATGAAAACGGCATTAGTAAATTCTTCATGCAAAAGCTGACTATGGCTGGGGGATTATTATGGGGATATTCTGGCCTGGTGGTTATGGAAAACCTGGAAACCGGAATTGCAGACTATCTGTTGCTGCCAAACAGTGAAGGAGGTGCCTATCTAATAGTGAAACAGGATGGCACCCCCAGACTAAATGCTTTAAAATTGGATTCAAGTGGTAACAATCTCTGGCCGGACGGATATCCCACCATCACGGCTCAAAATACCCTGTCTCTTTCTGCCCTGCTCCCTGATGGAGAAGGTGGCTTTTTTTTCTTCTTCAAAGGTTATGCTCAAACTGGAGGAACAAACTACGCGGAACGCTATGCCCCCACGGGGTACAGGTATTGGCGAAACAGCTTTCCGCGTTTGGCAGGTGAAGACACTTCTCCCCACCAGGTTTTAATCACCTCGGATCAGAAAGTAATCGAACTGGCAAAATCTGTGGATGGCAATGCAAGCTTGGAGCTGAGAATGTTCAGCTTTGAGGGAAACCAGATCTTCGAACCTCCCCTGATGCATACCATCAGTTATTCAAACAGCGCTGCCGCAGAATATCAGGCCAGGTTAGTAAACGATTCCCTACTGGTAATCTTCAGTGTGGGGGTTTCACCGACAGGATCCAACGCAGCGACTATCCATCCTTTTTCCCTTACCACCGGGCAGTTCCTCCCCTCTATCGTCATTAGTACGAATGAAGCTGAGCTAAGCTGCCCTGATGTTGATTTAGACATGGCAGGTAAGCTCTATTGCCAATGGCTGGAAACAGAGCTCAGCTCAGGTTCCACAATAGTAAAAGCGCAAAAGCTTAGTGCTGGTTTTCAGGCTGTTTGGCCAGGTACTGGAGTTGTCATGTATTCCGGCTCAAATATGGTATCAGTTCCTCTGGCGTTTACCGTGGGAATTGGATTGCTAAGTTTTTTCCAGGAAAGCGCGGCTAAGAGTGTCTCCCTCACAAAACAAATCGCAACATCCGACGGCTATACACTCTTTCCGGGTACAGGCAGCAGCTTTGCCTCAATACTGATGGGCTCAGCCACCCTGCTTGCATCTCAGGCACTGGGAACCCGGATCTGCGTGTTTTTCTACGATAATCGGGATACTAACCGCAACAGGCTATATTATCAGATTGTAGACCAGGATGGCAGTGTACATCTGGAGACAGACGGAATACCTATAGGTGGGTTCTATCCCTTGGCCAGATATATCTCTTCCATTCCCTTGCCGGGATATGGAATTGCCCTCCTCTACCAAGATCCGCAAACCTATTTGCAAGTGATTGATCTGGATGGAAATCTGCTTTTACCAGGAGCGGGAATCCTGATAACTGAAAGCCGGCCATCAAGCATGAAGCTGTCTGCATTGGGCTCAGACATTTATCTTGGCTGGCTGGAAAACACTGTGAATGGAAACCCCGGTTCTAAACGACTAATGGGACAGAGAGTTGCAAATTGGCAACTGCAATGGGAGGGAGGCGGCAAACAACTGGTAGATAACATCCCAACCCTAAATGCCAGAATAAATGCTTCTGCTGGAAACTACTACGTTTGGTATCGGTTCTTCTCGTCAGTGAACAGCTTTATACCCTGCGTTCTGAAGGTAAACGAAAACGGCAACCCGGACGCTGGCTGGGTCCCAGACGGAATTCCGGCAGTATCAGGAGTGAATAATTCTATCTTCTATGATGCTGTATATGCAAGTCTGATGGGTGCAGACCTTGTTATGGTAATGGCAGGTAATTCATCATACAGCATCCATGCTCAGAAGATTACTCCCGAGGGGGATTTCCCCTGGGGTACAACTGGGATTCAAGTTTCGGGACCCAATGCCCATGGCTTGTCTTGCCATTCGGATGCTGCCCGCCTCTCTTTATTCTACATATATGGCCAGGGAACAGAGCGTTTCCTGAGGTTGCAAGCCCTGAGCAGCGATGGGATATTGCTATTCGGCGATGATGGACTTCAGGTAAATGCCATCCCAAGATTGGAGTTTAGAAATCCTGTATTGAGTAACTGCGATAATGGCAGCTATATAGCGGTTTGGGCAGCCAGAATGAGAGAATCGACAGAGGAAATTGACCTGTTATATAGGAAAATCAGCTCCTTGGGAGAGCTAATAGGGGATAATGATGGGATATTATGCAATAGAGCACGATTGCAAGACAACCCCAGGATCGGTACAATCGGTAATGAGACTCTCATCTGCTGGATGGATCACCGGGCTGGTTTCAATGAGAACAATGAGATTCTTAGCTCAATCTATGTTCAGAAACTAAGCGGAGAAGGATCGGAGATTATCGACGAATCCAGCGTGCCATTTCCAGAATTACCTCTTCTCACCTGCTATCCAAATCCCTTTGTAAATATGGTAAATCTGAAGTTCAAAACCGAACTTGAAGAGAAAGTATCGATAATCATCTATAACATTAAAGGGCAAAGAATCAGACACCTTCTTTCCTCCGAATACCTTTATGGTTGCTATGCAATTGTCTGGGATGGCAGAGACGATAAAGGCTATCCGGTATCTTCCGGAATTTACTTCGCTTGGATATCCAATTCCCGTGCAAAGCAAGTAATAAAACTCGTTAGACTTCGGGCATCATAGTAGTTTGAAACAAGATAATTACCTGATAGACTGTACGTTCCACTAAGCAATCGAAGAGCGCTTCTATTGGATAGATCAATGATTGCCCGGCATTTATCCCATTTTATCTGCATTTTTCGACATTCTGATGCATCGCAGGCCAACCATTTCAGCATTTCCGCGCTTCGGGTTAACATGCCTGCTTCCTCATTAGGAAACCCGCCCACACACGGATGGTGGCATTAACCTGGTCGGATGCTTCAGAATAAACCGCTGATATTGCCGTCCGACTCCACGTCGATCATTTCTGCGGAAGGGTGCTTTGGCAAGCCTGGCATGCGCATTATCTCACCTGTGATGGGAATCAGGAAGCCTGCTCCGCTTGCGATTACAATTTCTCGCACGGTTACCAGGAAATCCTTGGGGCGGCCAATCAGGTCAGGATTATCCGAAAGTGATTTCTGGGTTTTAGCAATACAGATAGGAAGTTTGTCGAAGCCGTATTTATTGATTTTTTTCAGGTCGGCCTTGGCATCAGCTGTGTAGTCCACCTTTTGTGCGCCATAGATTTCTGAGGCAATGGTAAAGATCTTGTCTTCCACCGGGCTATTCCAGTCATACAGACCTCTGTACTGGCAGATATCCTTGTCTACCATACTGATCACCTTTTCTGCCAGCTCCAGACCACCTGCACCGCCTTTGGCATGGAAATCCACTACGCTTACCTCGAAGCCATTGGCTTGCACAAAGTCCGCTACCAGCTTCAGTTCTTCCTCTGTGTCGGTAGGAAAGCGATTGATTGCCACAATGCTCTTCATGCCGAACTTATGGATGTTTTCCAGATGTTTCCCCAGATTAGGAAGACCAGCTTCTACCGCCTTGGGGTTGGGTGCGCTGATCTCTTTCAGCTTTGCTCCGCCATGCATCTTCAAAGCTCGAACCGTGGCAACCAACACCACAGCGTCGGTGCAGAACTTGCCATATTTACATACCAGATCGAAGAACTTCTCCGCGCCGAGATCAAAGCCAAAACCCGCTTCCGTAACTACGTATTCGCTTAGCCGCAAAGCGGTTTTGGTTGCCAGGATGCTGTTTGCCCCCTGAGCAATATTGGCAAAAGGACCGCCATGCACAAAAGCCGGGGTGTTTTCCGTGGTCTGTACAATATTTGGTTTCAGAGCATCTTTTAAAAGAGCGGCTATTGCGCCTTCAAAGCCAAACTGCTGTACTTTTACCGGTTCGCCGTCGTAGGTGAAGCCAACCGTGATATTGCCGATCCTTTCTTTCAATTCATCCATGCTGTTGGAAAGACAAAGGATGGCCATGATTTCACTGGCTGGAGTAATGTCAAACCCGTCTTCCCTTGGGAATCCCTGTTTACTGCCGCCCAGCCCGATCACGATTTTACGCAGCATGCGGTCATTAACGTCCAGCACCCGTTTCCAGTTCATGCGCCGGGGATCCAGATTCAACTCGTTATCATAGTAGATATGGTTGTCGATCAGCGCTGCCAATGTGTTATTGGCCGCAGTGACTGCATGAAAATCGCCAGTGAAATGCAGATTGATGTCTTCCATTGGCAAAACCTGCGAATACCCACCACCTGCAGCTCCGCCTTTGATACCAAACACCGGCCCCAGGCTGGGTTCCCGGATTGCTACGATGCTCTTCTTGCCTATTCTGTTCAAGGCTTGGGAAAGTCCGATTGAAACCGTGGTTTTCCCTTCACCTGCCGGAGTCGGCGTAATCGCAGAAACCAGAATCAACTTACCAATGGGATTGTTCTGAAGTTTATCCAGGGTAGAAAAGCGAATCTTGGCTTTGTATTCACCATAATGATCTATTTCGCTGGGATTAAGGCCAAGTCCGGCTGCAATCTCGTCGATGTTCATGAGCTTTGTATTACGGGCAATTTCCAGATCGTTCAGCATGGATTCCTCCTAACAATTATTCTAATGATAAGTTAAGCCATATTGTTTGCCAGGCAAGCTTTCGATCGGTTCTTTTATTCTGCTTATTTGCAATTACTTAACTTGCAGACCAAGCTTTTCCCACAGTATTTTTTGCTTGACACCTATGTGAAGCTGCTAAAGATAGCGAACATAGTAGAACCTTGGGGGTATAATTGAAGAGAAACCTTTTTGCAATGATATACTGCCTGCTATTCCTGAGTGGCTGCAGGATCAGTCAGCATATCGACACTCATTCGCTGACCCTGGAAACCGTGAAGCGACATGAATCAGTTATGAACGGCTGGATTTTCGCCGATCTGAAAGGCGATCATTCCGAACTGCTGCTCAGCATGGATGAAAACGCTCCCAATATATATAGCGTTTATGTTCAGGACCTGATGGGTAAAGTAATCTCACAGATCAATCTGCCCCACAAGATACGCTGTATGAATTCTCTTGCCGATCCCCGCAACAACAATCGATGGATGTTTTACAGCTATAATGACGGTCAGAAGGTTTTTTTACAGGCAGCACACTACACCTGGCAAGTACCCTTGCAGAGAGAAGATAAGAGCTTTGAGGCCATTACCAGGAACGATGGTCCAGAAGCAAACCCCAATAGCGAGTATTATGGCCTGTTATATCCAAAGGTTTTGGACGATATTGACGCTGATGGCAAGCCCGATTTGCTTTGTCTGGCCCTGGACGGCTTTCATGCCAATCCCAGAGGATTGGTTCTATATGATTTTAAAACAGGCAAGATAAAATGGCGCTTTGACATGCCCTGCAACGTCAATTCCCTGCTTTGGGACGATTTTGACAACAACGGAACTCGCGAGATTATCTTTGCAACTCAAGCAGTGAAGAACACCCGGGCCGTGATCAATGGCCTCGATGATGCCAGTTGTTTCCTTGGTGTTTTGTCAGGGCAGGGGATGTTGCAGTATTTGGAAAGAGTATTTACTGGCTACGGACTCATTAACCTTGCCGCAGCGGATGTGGATCAGGACCGGCATTTAGA
>Ga0302252_1000628_pt1 | contig 28107 bp, 20 predicted proteins | sample AAG_RA_Leu_MG_FD_193511 | JGI IMG/M metagenome (GOLD analysis project Ga0302252, IMG submission 193511) | Enriched activated sludge microbial communities from anaerobic digester in WTTP, New Holstein, Wisconsin, United States - AAG_RA_Leu | ecosystem: Engineered > Bioreactor > Anaerobic >... | reverse complement strand
GAGAAAGTCGCGTTGATGTGCTTCGAAGCGAAAGCTGCCGATTGCCACCGTGGCGTGATCGCCCGGCGGTTCCGGGACGAGGGGCTGGAAGTGACGGACCTGTGATATTATTTTTTAGGTGCTTTTTGACAAATTATTGGATGTGAATTGCTTGGGTTATATCCGTTTTTATAAATAATAAGCCAGACTTTGTTAGGATAGTAGTTTTATTGTGGCTTCTCGAATATTATACAGCTAATTCAACAGAAAACTTGAAGAATCAGAGGCGATACACTTAAATGACTGAATCAACGGGTGTTGTATACTCTATGCCCAGGGCTCCCCTATCTGTTGTAATAAAACCGAGTGTTTTCTTCTGGCTCTTGGACAAATCTGGATGGACCATACCGGAGATTGCGAATAAAATTGACTACACAGAAGAAGAAATCCGGGAATGGAGGAATAAGGAGGAGAATATCGTAATATCCGTTAGTAAAATTGAAACTATTTCTAAAGCAATTAAACGACCTCTATCTGCTTTTTTTATGCCAGAACCACCTAAGGAACCGGATCCACCTAAAGATTTCAGAAAATTGACCGGAACGTTACAAGAGAGGGCAACACCTTATTCTAAAGAGACTCAGTTCGCAATCTGGAAATCACGGAGATTACAGGAAGTATCAAAAGAATTGTTGGAAAATCTTGGTAGATTTCCTGTAAAAGAGATTCCTAGATATACTTTATCTGATGATCCCGAAAAAACTGCAAAATTGGTAAGAGAAGCGTCCGGAATATCCATTGATACCCAAATAAAATCCCCAAATGCCTCCACTATGTATGAAATTTGGAGGGAGTGGCTAATCAAACAGGATATTTTCATATTTCAGTTCGAACTGCCGGTAGAAGATGCAAGAGGTTTTACACTGATCGATTCTGATCCGAAAATCATTGTTGTTAACAAAAACGATGCATTAAATGGTAGAATTTTTTCACTTTTTCATGAGTACGCACATATTTTACTAAGAGAATCTGTTGTTTGTAACTTTGAAAGTGACGAGTCTATGGATAAAGAAATAAGAAGGACTGAAAATTGGTGTAATTCTTTTGCGGGAGCCTTTTTATTCCCCAAAGATGCAGCGATTGACGAATTTAAAAGATCATCACCTATATTTGACGATTTGCCAAAATTTTTAAGCAAATTATCAGAAAAATATCGGGTAAGCAGTTTGAGCATACTAATTCGATATAGATTTTTAAATTTCATTGAATATCCAGATTACTTGAAAACAAAGGGAATTATAGAGTCACGGATTCGAGAGAAGAAAACTAAGGAAAAGGAAAAACGTGAGAGAGATAAATCATTCGGGATCGAAATAAAATTTTCACAGGAATCGAAAGATAAAACAATTTGGATAGACCGCGGCACAAATTTTGTATCCCTTGTTGTTGAAAATTCAAATCGTGGATTTATTACGGAACGCGATGTAATGGACTTTTTAGATTTGAAAATAAAGCATCTGGAAAAATTATTACCTCAGTAGTCGAACGATGAATCACGTAAATATAGTCTATATTATTGATTCGAGTTCTTTTATCCATTTAAGAAGGATTAATCCTATCGATATTTACGAAACCCCATGGAATAGATTAAAAGAATTGATAATCGATCGCAGGCTGATAACCCATTCAGAAGTGAAATCGGAGCTGACCGATGGTGACGACTTCCTATCTGACTGGATACGAGAATTGGATAAGGAATATGATTGGATTTTCGGAATAAGCGATTATCAGAATGCTGTTCTACCTGAAATTCAAAGTAAATATCCTCGGTTTATCAAATATAATTCTGAACATGACGCAGATCCGTTTGTTGTAGCATTGGCCCTGCAAATGATAAGAAATCCATCAGAACAAACACAGTTAGTGAAAAATGAATACATCGTGGTCTCAAATGAGAAACGGGCAAAGAATCGCAATTTGAATAATCCACCTGAAGTTGTTAAAATTCCCGATTTTTGTGATGTTTTAGAAATCCGATGTATTGATATTTTTGATTTATTCCGCGGAGAGAAATGGATTTTCTAAATTACAATGTATATTACACAAAATATTGGATTGAATCATCCGCAAAAAGAAATCCTCATCCATTTTTAGAGAGCAGATATTCTTTGAGACATTAAGGGGAACAAAATCTGTGATGAGTGATGCCTTATTCAACGGTGAAGAGGATAAGGAACCTAACCTTTCGCAGGGATGGGTAACATCATCGATAGGTGAACTCTTCGAAATTATTGGAGGGGGCACTCCATCTACAGAAATCCCTTCGTTTTGGGAGGGTTCAATCCCCTGGATGACAAGTGCTGACATTCATGGTTTGAAAGATGTTACACCAAGGAAAAAAATCACCTCCGATGCAATAGATAAATCGGCAACACACTGCGTCCCCAAAGGCAGTATTATTGTTGTTACACGAGTGGGACTTGGAAAAATCGCCCTCGCACCCACAGATCTATGTTTTAGTCAAGATTGTCAAGCACTTATTGGCAATTGGAGTTATTTGATCCCGGAATATTGCCTTTACTATCTGTCAGGAGCTGTTCAGATTTTTAAATACAAAAACCGGGGCACAACGATTAGTGGTGTTATCGTCAAACAACTTCGTGAACTGAACTTCCCCCTCCCCCCCCTTCCCGAACAACACCGCATCGTCGCCAAGATCGAAGAACTTTTCACCCATCTGGATGCGGGCGTTGCCTCGCTGAAAAAGGCACAGGCACAACTCAAACGCTATCGGCAAGCAGTCCTGAAAGCGGCATTCGAAGGAAGGCTCACACAGGAATGGCGGGAGGAGCATAAAGGGGAGATCGAACCAGCATCTGAATTATTGAAAAAAATCTCTCGTGTATCCAAGAGAAAAACCACTAGAAAATACGAAAGATTGGTTAACGGTGATACCTATTATCTGCAAAATCTCCCAGATGAGTGGGAATTAACACAAGTACAGGAAGTAGGAGATGTCCAATTAGGTCGCCAACGTGCACCCCAACACCACAACGGACCTAATATGCGCCCTTATTTAAGGGTTGCAAACGTTTTCGAGAATTATATCGATGTCAGCGATGTAAAATCGATGAACTTCACCCCGGACGAATTCGAAATCTATCACCTTGAATATGGGGACATCCTTCTAAATGAAGGACAAAGTAAAGAACTGGTGGGTAGACCTGCGGTGTTTCGTAATGAAATCCCAGATGTCTGTTTTCAAAATACCTTAGTTAGGTTTCGTGCATATAACGGATTAATTCCAGAATTTGCCCTTCAATTGTTCATAGCATATCTCAATAATGGTCAGTTTTCGAAAATAGCCAGCCAATCGACAAATATCGCTCATTTGGGTGCTGAACGATTCGCAAAAATGCCATTTCCTCTCGCACCCTACCTTGAGCAAAGGGAAATATTATCTGAAATTGACCGACATTTTTCGATTATATCAAAAATCAATGATAATATCGAAACCAGCCTTCGCCAGGCCGAGACACTCCGCCAGACCATCCTGAAACAAGCCTTCGAAGGCAAGCTAGTCCCGCAGGACCCCAACGACGAACCTGCTTCTGTACTACTGGAGAGAATCAAGGCGGAGAAAGCCAGTCGTGCAGCGGAAGGAAAGAAAGGCAAGACCCTTCAACGAAGATCACCAAAGAGAACGATCAAGAATGCCGACTGAACCCTCAGCCATCGTCCAGAAACTCTGGAACTACTGCAACGTCCTGCGGGACGACGGCGTGAGCTATGGCGATTACGTCGAACAGCTCACCTACCTCGTCTTCCTCAAGATGGCGGACGAGCAGACCCGCCCGCCGTTCAACAAGCCCTCCGCCATTCCGAAAGGCTATGACTGGCAGAGCCTGATGGAGAAGGACGGCGTCGAGCTGGAGGTGCACTACCGCGCCGTGCTGGAGAAGCTCGGGAAAGAGAAGGGGATGATCGGGGTCATCTTCCGGAAGTCCCAGAACAAGATCCAGGACCCTGCGAAACTCAAGCGTCTCCTCTCCCTCATCGGGGGCGAGACGTGGCTCGGGATGGACATCGACGTGAAGGGGGAGATCTACGAAGGGCTCCTCCAGAAGAACGCGGAGGATGTCAAGAGCGGTGCCGGGCAGTACTTCACCCCTAGGTCGCTCATCAAAGCCATCGTCGACGTCATGAGGCCTCAGGCTGGGATGACCATCTGCGACCCCGCGTGCGGGACCGGGGGGTTCCTCCTGGTCGCACACGACTACATCGCGGCGCATTCGAAGCTGGACAAAGAGCAGAAGCAGTTCCTCAAGCAAAAAACGGTCAAGGGGAAGGACATCGTCGACAGCGTGGCACGGCTCTGCGCGATGAACCTCTACCTGCATGGAATCGGGGGTGAGGAGAGCCCGATCGAAGTCGGGGACTCCCTTGTTTCCGAACCGTCGGACCATTACGACATGGTGCTGACCAATCCGCCGTTCGGGAAGAAGAGCAGCGTGACGGTCAGCAACGGGAACGGGGGGAAGGACAAGGAGTCCCTTGTGTATGAACGCCCCGATTTCTGGGCGACGACCTCCAACAAGCAGCTCAACTTCCTCCAGCATGTCCGCTCCCTCCTGAAAATTCACGGTTCTGCTGCGATCGTCGTCCCGGATAATGTGTTATTCGAAGGCGGGGCGGGTGAAACCGTTCGCAGGAGGATGCTTTCCGAGTGCAATGTCCACACGCTCCTTCGGCTTCCCACCGGTGTCTTCTATGCGCAGGGCGTGAAGGCAAACGTCCTCTTCTTCGACAAGAAGCCGGCCAGCAAGACTCCCTGGACAGAGACGTTGTGGATCTACGACCTTCGCACCAACATGCACTTCACGCTCAAGACGAATCCGCTGAAGTACGAGGACTTGCACGACTTCATCGCCTGTTACAACGCTGCAAACAAGTTGGAAAGGAAAGAGACCGAACGATTCCATTCGTTCGCTTACGAGAATTTGATGGAGCGGGACAAGGTCAACCTCGACATCTTCTGGTTGCGGGACGAGAGCCTTGAGGACTCGGATAACCTTCCGGACCCCGACGTGATCGCACAAGAGATTGCAGAGAACCTGGAGGACGCACTGGAGCAGTTCAGCGGGATTGTAGGCACATTGAAAGAGTGAGAGATCAAGTACCTGGATCATCCTTCAATCCATGATCTTCATTTTCACAGTATTCAATCCCCGATCTGGTTGAAATAGCCTCATTTTAGCCTCTGATTAACCTTATTCCCCCTGTGAAATCAAGTTCCATAGGAAATTGTGCTCACCCGTATAGAGAAGTATGTTTAAATCACGTATTTTTTGAAAAAAACAGAAATTTCCAAAGGAAAAAGTTGCTGTTTATTTTCTCTCCAGCGGGAATGAAACGGAACCGGTAGAATCCATCGATCCCAGGGAAGATCCTCCCCTGGAAACGTTCTATGGGATTTTGAAAAAATTAAGCCCCGTTTAGAAAAATACGCGATTTATTGTAGTATTTTCCTGGCTAAACCAGTAAAAGGGTTATTGAATGAAAACATCATTGGAAAATCCCACCAGGAGATCCTGTCTCCCTGTAGCACCTGACAACAACTGCATGAACGATCAAGAACGCAACCGCGATGATGAAACACACCGTCAATACCGGGGAGAAATAACCAGTGCCATTTCTCTGGATGGTGATCGACGAATCGACGACCAGCCATCCGTAAAACATCGCGGCAATTGCCGCCAGGTGCAGAGAATACCGGGGATATTTCACAAAGGCCACCGCCAGCACCCCTGCGATCAACCACTTCGCGAGAAGATACAGTCCTGCCGGCAGTCCGTCCAGCTTGGTCCCGAAGAACCGGTCTTCCCAGTTGATGATAAACACGAATAAGAACATCAATGTCGAAAGAGAGAGGACGCCAACGAGACAATATTTCAGGAGACTATCGAGGAACCTGATAACCTGGTTATGATCCATAACCAGTCATGTACCTCTCAACCGTTCCCGGTCCTGGAGCGTGATTTCCTTCAATTCGTCGATCCCTTCGTTCCCGGGATCGAGCGAAAGAGCCCTGTCATAGCACTCTAACGCCTCGTCGTATCTCCCGAGGTTGTGGAGCGCCACACCTTTCGCCGACCACGCGACCGAAAAATCGGGGTGGATTTCGAGCGCCCGGTCATAACATTCAATCGCTTCCCGGAAACGGTTCCCGTTGGCATTATACGTCAGGCCTTCGATCAGCAGGTCCCTTGCTTCCGGATACGACGTGTCGATCTCGTCGGCAGGCACTGCCATCGCGATGACCCTGCCTCCGGTCGTCATGGTCGAAGGTGTCGGGCTCTGGTTGAATCCTGGTCCGGATAATGTATGTGCCGTCGGGCTCACGCAGCCGCATGTGAATATTACCAGGATCAGTATGGAAATAACAAGGAACATACATCGTTTCATCTCTTCATCTCCTCTTCCTCTCCTTCTCCTTCTTCTGCTCAACGTCTGCACATTCGAGCTCTGCAACGATCTCCAGCGGCTCGTCAATCTTCTTCATCAGTTTCTGTATCTCCGCCAGGCGTTCCACCCCGATGAAGTGCTCGGCCATGACGTGTGCGAGAGGTGAGAGCACGATCGTTCCTTCTTTCCTCGTGACGAGGTTTTTTCCCAGCAGGATATCGAGGACCGGCTCCATGCTGCCCACCATGGTCTCGTTGATCCGGTCCAGATCGCTGAGCGTTCCATTGCACACGACGGCATTTGCCACATACTCCTCCGAGCTCTGCTCGAGATCATGCTCAGGGGCTACCTCCTCCATCTCACCCTTGAGGAGCTGCATGGCAACCTCCTCCTCGGTGACTTTTGAGTCCCTGGAGTATGAGGCGCCAGGTTCGGCCAGCACTACAACCTTCCCCAGGTCGTGGAAGTCAGGGCGGCCTGCACGGCCGGCCATCTGGTTGAATTCCTGGACTGAAAGCCATGAGATTCCCATTGCGAGGGAATCGAAAATCACCTGCGATGCAGGAAAGTCAACCCCGGCCCCCAACGCTGCGGTGGTCACCACAGCCTTGATCTTCCCGGAGAGGAACTTCGCCTCGATCTCCCTCCGCTCCTGCGAGGTGAGGCCTGCATGGTAGGCTGCGTATCCCGGTCCCAGGGCATCGGCAACGACGTGGGTCCTCGCACGGGCATGGGTGAAGATAATCGTCTGGCCGCGGAACCCCTTCGACGAGACGCGGGAATATTCCTGGGTGCAGAGGCGCTTGATGGTCGGAATCTTCTGCTTGTGCTCGACAAAAACGAGGTATCGTTCGAGGGCTACCGGCCGATCGTCGTACCGGACAAGCGTGGCACCCAGTTTCTTTGCAAGTACTTTCGGGACCCCGATAGTGGCCGAAAGGTAGAGGAACTGGGCCTTCGGGGCAAGGTACTTCAACCTTGCGACCAGGCCGTCAAGGCGGTGGCCACGGTCCGGGTCCTCGAGCATCTGCACCTCGTCGATAACCACGGTCCCGATGCGGGGGAGCCGCTTTCCGGACCTGATGAAATGATCCACTCCCTCATAGGTCCCCACCACAATGGGCGCCCGGATGTTTCTGTCGCCGACAGGTGCATTCTCCGGCATCTTGATGCGGGCCTGCCCTATCAGGACCCCGACACCAGCGATCTTCCCGTACCGCTCCTCAAAACGCTGGTACTTCTGGACGGCCAGTGCCACCAGGGGGACGAGAAACAGGATGTGGCCCCTTCCTTCCCTGTAATTCTTGAGTCCTGCCATCTCCCCGATAAACGTCTTCCCGCTTGCGGTGGCAGAGACGATCAGGAGATGCTTTCCGAACAGCAGGCCTGCATCTACCGCCATCTGCTGTGCAGGCATGAGTGTTTCCACCCCTGCAACATCTATGAATTCCCGGGGGAGGGGAAGCTCCTCGATCCCCTGGGTTTTCTGGACGGGGTGGGCTTCGAGTCGATCGAAGAGCGCCTGGGATATCCGGACCTTCTCCGGCTGGACGCTTGCAAGCACCTTCTCCATATCGCGGAAATTTTTGAGGAGCTCCTCAAGGTGCCCGAGTGCCTGGGTTCCGACCTTCCCCATGGTGGCGAGTTCCCGCCTTAGTTCCCGCCGTGCACACTCGAAACAGACTTGCTCCCCGGTGGTGTAACGGACGCTGTTTTTCTTGTTCAGGGGAGTGACCCGGTCCTCCATGAGGCAGATCCTGCACACCTTTGCATGGGTGAAGGGGATCTGGAAATCATGGAGAAATGCCTCGAAATGCTCATCACCCTGGGTCAGGTATACCGTCGCCTTCCTGAGCGAGACGACAAGCTCCTTTGAGGGGGTGGCACGAAACTGGTGCTTCCTCCCCCATTTGACCCTGTAATGGCCCGGCCGGTGCCCCTTCGCCGTGGCATCGATCTCGGCGATCCCCACCGCCCTGACCTGCAGATTGTCAAGAAACAGGATCTTATACGTCCCCTTCTGCGGCTGGACTATCACGTTCATGGGGCAATCAGGTCATGGAGGACATAGGTCAGCCCCACTCCTTCCAGCCGTTTCAGGAAATCGGTGAACTCCTCGTCGACCACGAGGATAGCACAATCGATGCCATGGAACGCAGCCTCGATCACCCCTTCCCTGGCTCCGAAGAACATGTCAGGGGTTTTTCCGGCATGCTGCAGGGCTACGCACCCTTCAAGGCCGACCGCCGCAACCACGCCTACATCCGCGATGACGTCAAGGAGGCGGTCCTTCCGCACTTTGCGCGATCCTCCACGCTGGACACGCGGGACCTTGCATACGTGAATGATTCCCTCGGTATGATCGATAAGCCCTGTCAGCCTGGCGACTCCCACATCCTCCCCAGCTCGAGCATCAATGATCACCGTCCCCATAGCGCTCCTGGGCTCAGGCGAGGCATAGAGCCATCCATGCTCCATGTAGACTCCTACCTGTTCCCCTTCGGAGAGATCGACTGCGGCGATGGCCGTCCATGTGGAGACCTGCTGGATGATGTCGCGGCGAATGTGGCGGGCATATGATTCCAGTGCTTCGGCATGGCTCAGGATCCATTCGATGCCGCTCCTCGTCACGCTGTATCTCCCGCGGCCATGGGAGTCCACCATCTCCTCGTCAACCAGTTCGCGGATGTATTCCGAGACCGCCTGGGGAGTGACACCCAGTTTTTCCGCGATCTCCTGCTGCCTGACTGCCGGCTGGTGCTCGGCAACCTCGACGAGTATCTGCAACCGGGTGACTTCCCGCTTGCTCCGGAGAAGCGATGATAAGGGGTCCTTACTGGCTTCTGTCAAGGAGCACCAGCCCCTGCCCCTTTACATCAAGGTGGGGGATACGTTTTGCAAGCCCCTTGATGAAGACGGGATTGACCCCGAACTTCCTGGCAATGTCGTTGATGGAGGTGTTCCCCGAGCGCAGTTCTTCCTCGACCTTCTCGACCATAAGGCGAAGTTCTTCATCGTTGGAGATGGCAATGAAAAGCAAATCTGAGAGATCGCCGAAGTTGCACTGGAAATTTGCCCTGAACTTGTTGTACGTTGCCCGATATTCCTTTACCGGTTTCTGCCCGGGATCCGGCATCCTCCACTTCTCCTCGATAAGGCTCCCCTTCTTGAGAACCAGCAGGCACTGCCCCAGATCCCCATCGTGAATGTGACTGCATAGCTCTTCTTCGGTCATCCAGGATTTGTTCAAAAGATCATAGACCTGTTTAAAGGTCGAATTATGAAATGTCATGAGAAGAGGAACAAGGTCCACGGGATCATTGACTATCCGGATATGGCCGCTCACTGGTAAAACCCTAGTATTATATGACGGGATAAATCAATAAATCTTTGTTTGAACGGCATGCAAAGGAGCGGGAGGATACAAATCCGGGGAATTGTGCAGGGTGTTGGCTTCCGCCCTTTTGTGTATGCTACCGCCAAGAGCCTTGGAATCCGCGGCGTTGTGACCAACCGGGGAAGCGAGGTGGAGATCCGGGCTTTGGGAGAGCGATTTTCGGATTTTCTCGCAACCATCTCCCGGGGCCCCCCACTCTCCCGAATCGACCATATCGAAGTGTTTCCGGATCCGGGCCCTTTTCCCGATGATTTTTCCATCCAGCCGAGCAGGAGCGGCACCCTGTCAGGGATGATCCCCCCCGATCTTGCGATATGCGACCAGTGTATATCAGACATCACCACTCCCGGGGGACGGTATCATGAATACTGGTGCACGTCATGTGTGAACTGCGGGCCCCGTTACAGCATCATCGAGACCCTCCCCTATGACAGGGAGAGAACCTCGATGAACGCATTTCCCATGTGCCCGGAATGCGGACGGGAATACGGGAACCCCGATTGCAGGAGGCACCATGCCCAGACGATTGCGTGCAGCTCCTGCGGCCCGGGTTTGAAGCTCATTGACCCTGATGGAAAACCTATCCCCACCAGGAATCCTATTGCTGATACTGCCCGCCTCCTTGATACCGGTGCAATTGTGGGATTACGTGGAATTGGCGGATTTCATCTGGCCTGCATCGAGGAATCGGCACGGGAACTGAAACGGCGGCTGGGGCGATCAGAGCAGCCATTCGCGGTCATGGTGACACCGGATCATCTTGAGCGCATCGCCATCCTTACCCGGGAGGATCGCATGGTCATGCAGGGATACCAGAAGCCCATTGCGGTGCTGGAGAAGCGGGATCACGAAGCTCATGCTGATATCAGCAACCTCCATACCATCGGGTGCATGCTCCCCTATACAGGGCTGCACTATCTCCTCTTCTCACACCTCTCCCACCCCTTCCTCATCATGACCAGTGCGAACATTCCGGGGTATCCCATGATCACCGAGATCGATACGGCCGTGGCGAGGATGCACGATCACGTGGATTTCTTCCTTACCCATGACCGGAAGATCGTGAACCGTTGCGATGACTCCGTGGTCCGCGACGGGTTCATCATACGCCTCTCGCGTGGCATGGCGCCCCGCAGGACCGCAATCGACCTGGGCAGGCGGGCTATCCTGGCGGTAGGACCCGAACTCAATTCCAATATCACGATATACAGGGAGGGTTTCTGCACCACGTCGCCCCACGTAGGAAACGTCCGGAACCCCCAGACGTATGCGTATCTCCAGGAGACGATCGGGAATCTCGGCAGGCTGCTGGGAGAGGGATACCAGTACATCGCTCATGATGCGCATCCCCAGTTCCTCTCCACGAGGTATGCGAAGGAACTTGCCGAACACCATGGCGCAACACTCATCCCTGTACAGCATCACCAGGCACATATCGCGGCAACGACTCGTGAACTATGTATTGGAATCGCCATTGATGGAGTTGGGTACGGGGAGGACGGCACAGTCTGGGGAGGGGAGGTCTTTGCAGGATCTGTTCCGCACTTTGAGAGGGTCGGTCATCTCGAAGTGGTCCCGATGCCTGGCGGCGACCTGGCAACCCGGTTCCCGGAGAGGATGCTGTACGGGATTCTCCCGGAAGACAAGACCGTTGCACTCCTGAAGGCCCGTGGATGGACCGACCATGAAATATCCGTCCTTGAAGCACAGGTATCACGCACCATCAACGTGGTGCCCACATCAAGCACGGGAAGGGTACTCGACGCAGCATCTGCACTCCTCGGCATATGCCGGGAAAGGACGTACGACGGGGAACCAGCCATGAAACTGGAATCCTTTGCAGCGGGTGGAAAGGCAGAGCCGTGGGACCTGGTTTTTTCACGCGATGGTGGAGTGGAAGTCCTGTCCACGCGGGCACTCCTTCGTGAGGCGATGGAACGGAGCAGGAGGGTGAAAGACCGCGATACATCCTCCCTCCGGAATATTGCAGCCTCATTCCAGTTCAACCTGGCCAGGGGTATCGCGGGAATCGCCATCCATGCCGCGGTCGAGCACAATATCCCCCTGGTTGCACTCTCAGGTGGTGTTGCCTACAATAGGGCAATCAGGGAGACCATCAGGGAACAGGTGACAGGATCAGGCCTCGATTTCTGCATGAATGCTGAGTATCCTCTCGGGGATGGGTGTATATCATACGGCCAGTGCATCTTTGCCGGGATCACTGAAATGGATGAGTGACAGCCCCGGCTTCCCAGGCTGTACGTAAATATCCCGGTATTTTTTATTGAAAAATCAGGATAAAGGGTGATTTGCTGATCGGGTGCTCTTGAGAGGATAACCGCAAAAAAAAGAATCTGGAAAGATTACCGGGTATACCTGTCAGGGAACATGAGGATGAGGGGAACCGCTGTTATCTTCCCTGCCTCTACGGTCACGGTCTTTACCTTGGTCTGGTACCTGGGATACACGAGTTTCAGTTCATACTCGCCTGGGGCAAGCCCCTGGATGGTGGCGGGTGTGTTCCCTTTCACTTCGTTATTTAAAAATATCACGGCATTTTTAGGGAAACTCTTCACGGATATTCCACCGGTTTCTCCGGGAGAGGGGGTCTGAGTCACGGTGGTGGTGAGTGTCGGTGTCGGAACACCGCCACCACTGGTTCTCTTGAGGATGACGAAGGGCATTCTCTTGTGCTGATCTGAGATCACCTCGAGGGTTGTGGTATACTCGGAATAGCCGGAAGCACTGACTTTCAGGGTGTGGATTCCGGGACTGATTGCTGCATCCATCAGAGGGCTGGTTCCAATCACTGTACCATCTACGGTAACAATAGCCTTGTTCGGGAATGTGAAGAGGGTGAGGTAGCCGGGTTCTCCCACTGGTTCCGGGGTGAGTACGACATTCACAGGGGTCTGCACACCTGCGGTGACTGTTGCGGTACCGCTGTATGCCTGGTAGCCCGTCAGCGAGAGCCCTAGGGTATGACTCCCTGGAGAGAGACTGGATACGATTGCCGGTGTCGTTCCATACCCTGTCCCATCCACCGTCACCGTCGCCCCGCTCGGGCTGCTCGTGATGCTCAGCGATCCGGTCGTGGGTGAGACCGGTGTGAGTACGACATTCACAGGGGTCTGTGTGCCTGCCGTGACACTCGCTGTCCCGCTGTACTGCTGGTAACCCGTCAGCGAGAGCCCCAGGGTATGACTCCCTGGAGAGAGACTGGATACGACTGCCGGTGTCAAACCATACCCTGTCCCATCCACCGTCACCGTCGCCCCGCTCGGGCTGCTCGTGATGCTCAGCGATCCGGTCGTGGGTGAGACCGGTGTGAGTACGACATTCACAGGGGTCTGCACACCTGCGGTGACTGTTGCGGTACCGCTGTATGCCTGGTAGCCCGTCAGCGAGAGCTCTAGGGTATGACTCCCTGGCGAGAGTCCGGATACGACTACCGGTGTCAATCCATATCCTGTTCCATCAACCGTCACCGTCGCCCCGCTCGGGCTGCTCGTGATGCTCAGCGATCCAGTCGTGGGTGAGACCGGTGTGAGTACGACATTCACCGGGGTTTCTGTACCTGCAGTGACTGATGCGGTACCGCTATAGGTTTGGTACCCTGTCATCGACACGCCGACGCTGTGACTCCCCGCTGAGAGCCCTGATACTAATTCCGGTGTCGTTCCATACGTGGTACCGTCCACCGTTACTGTCGCTCCCGTCGGGCTGCTGGTGATGTTCAGGGAGCCCGTCGTGGGCACTCCACCGACAATTATTGTTCCCGGAACAATTGCCGGGGTGATTAACCCTCCTCCAATTGCCGTGATTTGGGAAATGTCGAGGTTAAGCGAGGTTGTTCCTGCTGTTTTCCCCTTTAGGGTGAGGGTTGCGAGGGTGACATCAGTGCTGCCGGCGGTAACTGAAAACGTTGCGGCTTTCATCTTGAAATCGGTTGATGGTACGGTGCTATTTTCTGCAAATAACATCACTGGCGGGAAAGTAATTCCTATCACTTCCGCGATGGACGGATCTGTAAATGTGGCATTCATACTGTAACCGCGAAGACCGTCAGGAAAATTATCCCCCGTAATCGCGATACTGGTTGTAGCTCCTGCAGCAGGAAGTGCTGCGGAACCAACAGTCAATGTGGTAGCTAGTGCCGGTAGTGCGAGCATGCACAGGCACAGTCCGAGAATTTCTAGTCTCATCAGGGTAGAATGGTTCATGTATATCCCTCATCTGCAGTTATAGGCTCCGATCTTCCAGCAAAAGGCAGATTGGCCTTTTCCTGCGAAAATCTCCTGAATTCTTGGTTATGCATCATAATATTTAAACCCCGAGGTAAATTGAAGTAATTCTTCGACAATCTCCCAATTTTTCCCGAATATACCTGTTTTTCATAAAAATGGGGGATTTGTTTAGGGAACCATGGTGAACAGGATATAGAGGTCATCAAAGTCAATCCTGCCATTGTTGTTATAATCGAACAGGCTCACTGGTTCGTTCTCCTGGATCCACTCAAGGTAGAGGAAGTAAAGGATCACATCATCGAAATCGATCCCATTGATTCCGTTGAGGTCCCAATACACACCATCATGGAATGGATCTGTGGGAGGGGAGGTATACCCCGGGAAGGGAAGGAGGGCAACGATGGTGACAGAGGCCGGATTGACATGAGTGTGTACCGGATCTCCAGTATCAGTATCAATCTGGGATACCGTCACATTCATTGTCGTGGACATGGGCACCTTCCCCGTGCTGTTGAAGAGTGCCAGTTCAATGTTGGTCGCCCCGGGATGGATTATATCGTCGATATCTGATACCTTCATCCAGATCGATGATGCAGGTACCGTGCCATTGATAACATACGTGGGATTGATCCATGAAGGCGGGTGGAAAGTCACCATATCCGCAGCTGAAGGATCAGTGAAGTAGATGGTGATGTTGTATCCCGAGAGCCCGCGATCCGCCTCTTCAAGGATAAGCTTCATTGCGGTGGTCGAGTTGGTGGGAATGATCGCTGTCGATGGGACAAACGTAAGGTCTGCGACAAATGCATTCCCCCATACACTGATATAACGGTCCCTCGTCATGCTGCTCGTGCCGAATTCATTGCCAACCGTAAGCTTGATCGTGAAGTTCCCTGCGTTGGGATACGTATGGTTGAATGTCAGGTTGCTGGTCTTGTTGTCGATGAAACCATTTCCAAGATCCCAGAGCCACCAGTTGGGATATCCGGTCGAATGGTCGGTGAAGTTGACGATGTTGCTCTCCACGAGGTTTCTTGGTTCGGCAGTGAAGTTCGCTACCGGAACCTCCCCTACCCTTATGTATTCAGTCTTTGATTCTGTATCCGTCCCCCAGAAGTTAGTGACTGTAAGGTTGACCGTGTAGTTTCCTCTCGCATTGAAGATATGCAGGGGGTTCTGGGTCGTTCCATTCGCTGATCCATCTCCGAAACTCCAGTTCCAGGCATTTACCGGGGGAACTGCAAACGAGGAGTCGGTAAACCCGACGTGGAGCGGTGCGATTCCATACGTTACATTTGCCGTGAAGTTCGCATCAGGAACGCATCCTGCCTCCACCATGTAATACTTGGTCGTGCTATTAGAGCCGTACCAGTTCGTAGCCTCCAGGCTCACGTTATAGAGACCGGGGATGTTGTAGGTGAAGTTGACCGGATGCTGCAGGATGCTGTGGTTCCCGTCACCGAAACTCCAGTTCCACGCGACCGGTGTGTCGTCGGTCAGGTCGGTGAAGCTCACGTTTAAAGGTGCAAGACCCTGGCAGAAGGTGCAGGGAACATCCGTCATGTTCGCAGAGAAGTTCACGATCAGGGGGTCTCCCACCTGGATGTACCAGTATTTCCCCATCGAATCGCTGCCCTCTGCATTGCTGACTGTCAGGTTCACGGTCCAGTTTCCGGTGGGATAGGTGTGGGAGGGGTTCTGTTCGCTCGAGGTTGCTCCGTTATCAAGGAGCCAGGACCACATGGTGGGATTCCCGGTGGAGAGATCGGTGAAGTTCACGAGCAGCGGGGGCAGTCCCTTGATAAGCGTATAGTTGGTGACACCGAGTGCTTCTCCGGTAAAGTTTGCAACCGGGGGGATCGACACTATCCTTGCTACGAAGGCATCAAAGGCAAAGCGATACGTTGGTTGAACAGGGTTCTTCAGCGGGAAATCCCGCGAATCGGTCCATCCGACCACCGACACGTTCGCCCCCTCTCTTGCGATACCCATTGCCCGGTCGTCATACTCACCGCCGAGATAGGTGGAATACATCAGCGCGGAACCGTTCGGGAGGAAGCGGGTGACAAATGCATCGTACTTGAACCCGTCGTGGTTGGTATAGAGTGGGCCTTCGGTAGGGAAGTCGGGGGAATCTGTAAAGCCGGTGAGGAAGGCAGAACCAGTCTCATCAACGGCAACACCGGTTCCTTCATCAATCAGGGAACCACCGAGGAAGGTTGAATAGTTGAGATAGACTCCGTCAGGTTCAAACTTGGAAAGGAAGGCATCCTGGAGCCCCTCTTTGGTGGTCTGGAAAGCGTCATAGGTTACGGGGAATCCGGAATAAGGATCGTCACTCGCCTGAGTATACCCTGTCACGTAGATATACCCCGCATCATCGACCGCGATTCCGTATCCAGTCTCCTCACCAATACCGCCGAGGTAGGTGGATGAGACGAGGGAACTCGCGGTCGGATTCAAATGCGTCACGAATGCATCCTGGTTCCAGGAGATGTTCTGAAGGAACGCCGGGAGGACTGTCGGGAAATTCCAGGATCGTGTCAGGCCTGTTATGTAAATGTCGCCTGTGGCATTATGCACCGCGAGCCCATATCCCTGGTCGGTTCCATCACCACCTAGGAATGTTGAGAACGAAATCGTCGATGAAGATGCATCATAAGAGACCCCTGTCACGAACGCATCGAATGTGCCATTCAATTCGGGATCAAACGGTGTCTCATTGGGGAAGTTCCAGGACCCCGTGTACCCGGTGATGACTGGCATTCCTGAACCATTCAACGCGATGGCCTGCCCGACATCAGTCATGTTCCCTCCGAGGTAGGAGGAGAAGAGGAGCGTTGTTCCGGTCGGATTCAACGCAGTCACGAAGGCATCGGAATCAGGGTATGCAATGTGCTTGGTGGGCTGGAAGGCATAACGAACCGGGAAATTATCAGATATTGTGTACCCAGTGATAAACGCATTTCCTGATGCATCTACCGCGATTCCCTGCCCGGAGTCATCATTATACCCTCCGATATAGGTCGAGTAGTTCATCGCCTTACCATTAGGCTCAAACTTTGTAACAAATACGTCAAGTCCCCCTGCATTGAGTTGCTGGTACCGTGGCTTGTACTGGGGATAGGGGAAATTCGTGGACTGGGTTGCCCCGGTCACATAGGTGCTGCCTGCACTGTCAACCGCGACCGCGTAGCCGCGATCCTGCTGGCTCCCCCCGAGATACGTTGAGAAATCGAGATACGGGTCGATGACCACCGGATAATCGGGGTCATATGATCCTATACTGAAACTCACAAGGGTGTCCCCGAGTATCACATACTCGCAGGAAATCGGAACCTGGGTGCCATCAATAACCTGGTAGCAGAAAGGAGCTGCCTCAACAAGCATCCCCGTGGCAGTCTCTACGAGGAGTGCCCCTTCTTCATCGATCGAGAGGCTCTCCTGGCCTGAATACCGGAATACCACTGTTGCCGGATCTATGCCGGCAGCAAGCCTGATGTCCCGCTTGAGGGCTCCCTGTGTGCCGTAGTAGATGACATCCACACCGGGGAGGACCCCTGTATATCTCACGCTTCCGTAGGTCGGTACCGATGAAACCCACTTCCCGGGATCACTTCCCAGGAAAAAGTTCGCAGTCCCCGGAAGGAGATCCTCTCCTACAACGAGGGCTCCTGCTTCCTGCCCGACCATCGTGATCGTGACCGCAGACCCGGGCTCATTCTCTGTTGCGCCAGCCACACATACCACCCCATCTCGGGTGAAATAGATGCTATGGCCTGCAGCATCAGCATGGTAGAGAACCTCTGCACTCTTCTGCCCCTGGTTCTCGATGAAGACCAGGGGAATCCTGGACATATCCACATCGACCGTTCCATCCGCAACGGCCGGGGCCATGGTGAGTGCCAGGAGCGCTGCTACCATGATGAGGATAAATGAAATTCCTGACGTTGATCTCATGAGTTGCACCTTCCACCTAACACAAGGTACATGGCCATGGAGGGATGTGGAATACCCTGCCCCTAGGATGCCACGCAGTATCCCACTAAACTTCGCCAAAGCCCACGAACCACTACCCGGTGTGAAACCTGGAGTTCTGATCAGATTGTGGTAAAAAAACCCTCTATTTGGATGATGATAAAACTTTCCCCCAAATCCCCTGATTTTTGCGTTTTTCGCCGCAAAAAGGCGAAATATTCTGCGCCATCTCTGCAGACCCGAGCCTTATTCACGAAAGACATCAAAGATGGTGATACCATGCCCAGGGAACTGACTGAGAGGGATCTCTCGCTCCTCAAAAAGATGGCCCCCGAATGCGAGACCCTCACCTGCAACGGGTCCGGCCTGCCCTTTCGATCCCTCATTCCCCCCGTCTCTAACCATTTTTCTACCGATCAAGGGGATTTTCAGCGTCGCATTCGAACTCTTACAAGGGATGATCTCGAATACCTCGTTTCACTGATACGAGAAGGCCAAGAAAGTCTGGGGTGTGTCCCTCTCGATCATATCAGTATCCTTATCGACCAGGTCGCACGCGAAATAGGAGCCGGGAGTGCTGCTGAAGTGCTTGAGATATATGAAATGAGCAGGGCCTGCGATGAATGATCCGATAATGGGCACTCTGCGCTGGATTGCCTTGACGGCATGTTTTTTATCGCCCGTTTTTAGAAATTCACGATATATTTAAGTATTGTTTACCCCCACCTACTAAAAACCACTATTGAGGTGAAAACACATGCTTTGGGCAAATGCAGTAATTGGGATTATACAGTTGATCGTTGCCATCATTCTGGCAGTGGTCGCTCTGTATATCGGGTATTCCGTGCTCTCAAAGATCACGAAGGGAATAGATGAAGAGAAAGAATTGGCAAAGGGAAATACCGCAGTGGGCGTCATTATCGCTTCTGTCTTCATTGCAATCGCTGTGGTAGTGCAGTCGGGGGTATCCGGGATTTCTCTCGGCATTTCAAAGGCTCTCGCAGTCGGATTCTCATCCTTCGACGGACTCGTTGCGATCGGAGGTGCTTTCCTCCAACTTGTCCTTGGGATCCTCCTTGCGATCGGAGCTATCTACCTTGCCCTCAATATCCTGGACCGGCTCACGAAAGGCGTCAATGAATTTGATGAGATCAAGAAGGGGAATGTAGCCGTTGCCCTGGAGATGGCCGGGGTTATCATTGCCACCGCAGTGATCATCCAGTCCGGTGTGATGGGTATCACCGCAGCCCTCATCTAATCCTTTTTTAAAAAACCATTGGATTTCCTGGACACATACAAAAAGAGGAATGAGAGTGTACGGTTTCCGGGCAACTCGCGGAGTGACGGGCAACCCTGTCAGCCGCTGTATTCTGGGTAATGGTATATGAGATGATCAGTGAATCCCATGATTATGGCCATCAGGAATCTCCTGACTCCTGCCTGTCTACTCCCGCCTCTGGTTTCATCGAGGGGAAGAGGATGACCTCCTTGATCGAATTTTTGTTGGTTAAGAGCATCACGAGGCGATCAATCCCAAGACCAACCCCCCCCGTGGGGGGCATCCCGTACCCGAGTGCGTTGATGAAGTCATAATCGATCATCTGGGCTTCCACATCACCGGCTCTCCTTTTGGCATCCTGCCGTTCAAACCTCTCCATCTGGTCAACGGGATCATTCAGCTCGGAGAAGCCGTTCGCGATCTCCATACCGCAGATGAAGAGCTCGAATCTCTCGGTGAAACCCTCGCGGGACCTGTGTTTCTTCGCGAGCGGACTGTTCTCGATAGGGAAATCGTAAATGAACGTCGGCTGGACCAGCTGATCCTCGACAAGGCCCTCAAAGAGTAACACCAGCAGTTCCCGGTGGTTCTCGGCCTTCTCCCAGTCCTCGATCTTTCTCTCCTGCGCAATCCTGCGCAGATCGTCGAAGGAATATGCCCAGATATCGATTCCCCCAAGTTCCTTTACCGCCTGGTCCATGCTCATCTTCTTCCATGGAGGGTTGAAATCAAGGGGGGTATCCTCAAATGTCAGGTGGTACGTCCCGTGGATCTCGTGCACAAGAGAGCTGATGATTCCCTCTGTCAGCGCCATCATGTCCTTGTAATCCCTGTATGCCTCGTAGATCTCAACCATTGAGAACTCCGGATTGTGGTGGGTATCGATATCCTCGTTCCGGAAGTTTCTGGCCAGCTCAAAGACCTTTTCAAAACCACCAACTACCAGCCGCTTGAGATAGAGTTCGGGAGCAATCCGCATGAAGAGATTCTGCTGGAGGTAATGGTGGAACGTGGTGAATGGCCTGGCATTGGCACCCCCGTATATCGGCTGCAGGATCGGTGTCTCGAATTCAAGGAAGCCGCGATCGGTCAGGTAGCTGCGGATGAGGGACACTATGCGGCTCCTTGTCCGGAAGGTCTCTCGAACGTCGTCGTTCATGATGAGATCCACATATCTCTGGCGGTACCGCTTCTCCACGTCCTTCAGACCGTGAAACTTTTCGGGAAGGGGGCACAGCGTCTTGGTAAGGAGCGTGATCGTGTCCACCCACAGCGTGATCTCTCCAACTTTTGTACGGAAAACATGTCCGCCGACTCCTACGATGTCGCCCCGCTCGGTTGTCTTAAGGAAAGAGTTGAACGTCTCCTCCCCCACGTCATTCTTCCTTATATAGAGCTGGATGCGGCCACTCCCGTCCTGAAGATCGGCAAAAACAGTCTTCCCATGGTTTCGTATCGTATACAGGCGCCCGGCGGTGCATACTCTCTCCTCACTCTTTTCGTGCCCTATCCCGGCATGCCTCTCCTTGATGGCACGGATGGTCTCCCGGCTTTCGAATTCCGGCGGGTAGAAGGGAACACCTGATACACGCAGTTCCTCTCTCTTCTCAAGCCTCTGCTGGTCAAATGCGACGTCGTTCTGCCTGTTCTCCATGATCTCTCCTGCTTTTCCCTGACACACCACGGGCTCTCCGGGGAGCGTTGTGGAGGAATCCCCTGATTAGTTCCGATGCAACCATCAGCGAGGGGAGCCCTCATGGCCTGTTCCCTTATAAAATTCGCATGAAAGATGATAATGTTTGTATGCCTGATGAAAAATCCGGCAGGGTAAAAATCCTTCCTCTCGAAATTGTGCGAGGCGGGATTATTTATTGATTCTTGCGGATTATCTCCTCTATTGCCTCGACGATCATCTCCTTCACCCCTTCCCTCTCTCCACGGATCGCTCTCCTCAAGGGCGGGAGGGCACGCTCAAATCCCATGTACCCGAGAGCCCAGGCTGCTTTTTGCCGGACCCGCCAGTCTTCATCACCCAGTGCCGTAATAATCGGATCGACAGAGGCCTCGTTCCCATCCCGGGCGAGCGCTTCGATCGCCTTCCATCGGGTGGAGGGATCGGGATCGCTGATGAGACTGATAAAATGCGCATGCTTCTCTCGCTTCCCGGACTCTTCCTCCTTATCCATACGGTTGAAATGGCAGATAAGGAAAAAAAAGGATACGGAAAAAGACGGATTATTCCCTGCCTTCCTGGAAGGGACCTGGGGCAATTGTTCCACGGGTTTAATAACGGAGTCATTTCCTGGTCCGATGTTCGCGGGGCGCCTTGGAATCTGATTCGCTTCGCCCCGCAGAACTATATAAATTGCGCGCCCAGATTCATCCAGAGTATGAGTTGATGAGTGTCGTGCTTCTTTCCGGGAGTCCTAATCCGGTAGGCAACACCATGATCGTGCTGGGTTTGCCTTACTGGAACGTAGGCATCCGGAAAGGCTCCGGGCGAGGTCTGGGAAGACGAAAAAAGGTATCAACACGATCCGGGTATGTACCGGGAATGTCGCGCGTCTGATCTACACGATCACCTGAATTTGGGATAATGAATTTCAATGAGAGAGATGCATTGTGGCTGAACCGATCATTGTGGTCTCCAATCTGGCACACCGGTATGGGGACTTCGAAGCAGTAAAGGGTATCAGTTTCTCTGTTGACAGAGGCGAGATCTTCTCGTTCCTCGGACCGAACGGTGCGGGGAAGAGCACTGCGATTAATATCCTCACCACTCTTCTCCATATCCAGCAGGGATCCGCCAGTGTTGCCGGATTCGATGTCGCTACAGAACCAGCGAAAGTCCGGGAGTCCATCGGTATTGTCTTCCAGGATGTAACCCTCGACCGCGACATGACATGCTGGGAGATACTCGAATTTCACGGGTCACTCTACCGCATGCCACACAAAGAGAGGAGAGCACGGATTGAAGAACTTCTGGAACTTGTCGAACTGGAGGGCAAGAGGAACACTCTTACCAAGCATCTTTCAGGAGGAATGAAAAGAAGGCTTGAGATTGCTCGTGGCCTTATGACCCGCCCGAAAGTCCTCTTCCTTGACGAACCAACGATTGGCCTCGACCCCCAGACCCGAAGGCGCATGTGGGACTATATCAAGTCCGTAAATGAAGAAGGGACCACAATCTTCCTTACCACCCATTATATGGACGAGGCAGATCAGCTCAGCAACCGCGTCAGTATCATCGATCATGGCCAGATCATCGCGACAGGGGCCGCATGGGACCTGAAAAATATGCTGGGAGAGGACCTTATCTACCTCGAGACATCTGACAATGATGCTGCAGGCAAACTGCTCCAAAAGATGCCTGAAGTGACAGGTATCCAGGAGAGACCGCATGGATTCTATGCCCAGGTCAACCAGGACGGGACACATATACTCCCGAAGATCATGGACGATCTCAGAATTGCCGGAATCCGCATACAGACAGTGAACCTCAAGAAGCCATCGATGGATGATGTATTCGTCCACTTCACAGGGAGGGATATGCGGGATGACGGAGCCGAGCATCCCTCATCGATGCATGCAAAAACCGGGAGGCGGTGACCATGCGTATGGGATTTCTCACCATTTACTGGAGGGATATGATCCGGTTCGTGCGGTTCCGCACACTCCTCATATCCTCACTTGTGCAGCCGGCACTCTGGATGGCCTTCTTCGGGATCGCCATGTCGGCAAACTTCACCCGGCTCACTACAGATGTTCCCCCGATCCCGGGTATCCCGAACGTCGGGTATCTCACATTCATGGCTGCCGGGGTCATCGCCATGACCACACTCTTTACCAGTCTCTTTGGGGGAATGACCCTCCTGTTTGACAAGAACTGGGGCCTTCTTCGTGAAGTGATGGCAAGCCCCCTTCCGAGAGACCATATTATCTTTGGAATTGCGCTCTCGGGAATGACAAAGTCGTTCATCCAGGCAATCATCATCATGGTCTTTGGGATCTTCATTGGTGCAGAGTTCTTCATGGGCTTCAGCCCGCTGAATGTGATTTTTTCGCTACTCGGGATCCTCCTGTTCGTAGGGATCTTCTCGCTCGGGTTCCTCTTCCTCTCCGCAGCAATTGCAATCTCATTTGAAAGCCCGGAAGGCATGCAGGGAATCATGACCCTGTTGACCATGCCTATCTTTTTTGCGAGCAATGCCCTCTACCCCGTGAACGCATTCCCCCCGGCCCTGCAGGTTGTTTCAATGGGAAATCCCCTTACCCACCTTGTCAACGGTATCCGCTATTTTGCCATAGGGGATGACTTCCAGGCTATCGGTGTCGTCTATTCCACCACGGTCACAGAATTGCTTGTCTCCCTCTCGGTACTTATCGTCTTTGCCCTCGCAATGTTCGGGCTGGCGTGGTGGAGGTTCCAGAAAGCCGTGGTCACGTGAGCATTACGATGGAATTTTCATTCGGAACAATACCCCTTGTTTTTTATTGTCCATGAAAAGAGAGAACTTGCCAGAGGCGGGTGCATGCACTACCCCTCTTTCATATCACTTTCCCACTCCGGCGCAGGCACCTTGTACAGGGAAAGGCTGGAGAACCTTCTGGCAAACTCATCCATGTGCCAGGTATCCGCCGATGCCATCTCGCGCAGGAGGGCAGGGGGGAGCGCTGGCCCGAACTTCCAGTTCTCGGCAGGGGGAATTCTCATGAGATTGGTCATCTCCTCTCCAGAAAGTGACTGGATCTGCAGGAACGCATCGAGAACGATGTCTGCGGATCCCTCGGAAGATAGGTCCTGGAACCAGAGAGACAGATCGTCATACCGGATCTTTTTCTTCTCTCCCAGGATCTTCCTGACGAGCGCGGTAAGGAGGGCATTGTCAGGTCTTGAGAGAAATGTGAGGACAATTGCGTCTCGCTTCCTCTTACCGGGAATTTCCCATATATGGATTCCCCTGGCATTGAGCGGGGGGAGGCTGTCTATGATTCGGGAGAGAGCTTCTTCATGTGGTTGTAAAAGGGGGAGGAGTGTCCTCCGTCTTGCGATAATTTTCTGGACTGCCTGGCAGACCACGGGAGAGAGTCCGGCCTGGCCTCCTGTCCAGAAGGCTTTCCCGCCTGCCTCTTCTCCTGGAACGACCACGACGAGGTTATGCGATTCATCGCTCTTGATAAGTGTCCAGCTCTTTCCGCCAAGTGAGAAACTCCCCTTTCCACCGCTCGCAACAAAGCGGGCATCAAGCCTTCCCACAAGTTCTCCTTCCGGGGTGACCGCACGAAAATCACCGCCCCCCCTGATGACCGAGTAGAGATCCTTCCAGTTGGACTTCCCGTACCATGCCTCCATCTTCGGTCCCGGCATGAACATCTCGCCATCGCGGACAAGAAATTCCTCACTCTCAAAATGGGTGAGGAGAAGATCGGGGATTTCTTCCGCAATTCCGCGGAAAACCGGCAGTGTTCCAAGATCCTTGGCGAGCCTGGAACGCGTGGTCCTGCGATGCCTGATGACCTCGAGGAATACCTGCTGGACCAGGAGATTGTAAGGACGCCTGACCGGGATAAGGGGCTCTACTCTCTTCCGGCTGGCACTCTCAATCACCGCTGCACAGAGAAGAAGATCCCATGCATCGACGAGGACAAATGCCATGTATGGCGAATGGCCTCTGCGCCCGCTCCTCCCCATCCTCTGCAGGAAGGACGAGACTGATGTGGGTGCCCCAAGCTGCACGACTACGTCAAGATCGCCGATATCTATCCCTAGCTCAAGGGTGCTCGTGCAGATGATGCAGGCGCTCCCTTCCCCGGCAATGGAGACCTCCGCAGCCTTTCTCATATCCGGAGAGAGTGACGAGTGATGGACAAAGAGGTGAGAGACCCGCCCTTTGAGAGCTCGGCCCACCTGCTCGGCTTCTGTCCTGCTGTTGACAAATACGAGTGCCTTTTTGGCAGACACGATCCGTGCGAGCGCTTCCATCCTCTTTCGTTCATCTTGTTCGACGTGGAAGGAGAACCGCTTCTCGCTTGGGGGCTGAACTATATGAACGAGCTCCCTCTTTTCCCAGTCACCCGAGAGCCAGGCGAGCACATCTTCAGGATTCCCTACCGTTGCCGAGAGCCCGATTCGCTGGACATGGCGACCGGCCATCCTGTCAAGGCGCTCAAGGAGCACCCTGAGGTGAGCTCCCCTCTCCGATTCGACAAAGGCATGTAGTTCGTCAATGATGACGAACCGGGCATGGGAGAGATCACGGGACAGAATCCCCTCCCTCATCAGCACTTCGAGGGATTCGGGGGTGATCATCAGGATGTGGGGGGGTTCCCCGTCGGTCCACGCACGATCACCCCGGGGGACGTCACCATGCCACATCCTGACCTCGAGACCAGTAGGGGTGCAGAAAGACCGGAACCTCTCCTCCTGATCATTGATCAGGGCTTTCAAAGGTGACACGTAGATGCAGGCTACGCCCGGGCTCCCTTCTTTCAGGATGTGATCGAGCACCGGGATGAGCGCTGCCTCGGTCTTCCCTCCTGCTGTCGGGGCGATCACCATCACGTCATTTCCAAGAGTTGCCGCCTCGTATGCCCGCGACTGCACCTCCCGGAGATCTGACCATCCGAGGCGGTGGGCAAGCACCTCCTGCAATGTCCCGTGGAGTCCCTGAAATATCCCGTTCACCTGTGATCACCAGAACGTTGGAGCCTCACAGGGATTATCTGTTGTGCTGTGAGGATTAAGAAATGCATATATACCGGGTATTCTCCAAGTTGATCAGGTAAACCCGGATGGAACGAACGCGAATACCCACAGCGGTATCGGTATTTCGTCATGCCGGCGTGTTTTCTTTCTTCTTCCTCTTTAGGTAGGGGACCAGCCACGCTGCCGGTCCCCGTGTAACGGCACAATCCTGGAGTTTACCGGAGGTTTCTCTCATGCTTGGAATTCCTGACCCGCAAATATGGATCGCGTATCTGCTCTGCATAGCGCTTGCTCTTGCCTGCATCGTCTACGGACTCCTGAACTGGAACAACGGGGGTGTATGAAGAATGGCTGTAAATTCGCTCCTTATGATGGGAATTACAGCCGTCTATGTGGCAATGATGTTAGTCCTAGGTTATCTCGGTTATAGAAAGACAAAAAAAGCTGAAGACTACCTGGTCGCAGGGAGGGACGCCCACCCCGTTGTTATTGCTCTTTCATATGGTTCTACGTTCATCAGCACCTCGGCTATCGTGGGATTTGGGGGGGCCGCAGCTGCATACGGTATGAGCCTGATTTGGCTTACCGTTTTCAATATTGGCATAGGCATCCTGCTGGCATTCGTGATCTTCGGAAAGAGAACGAGAGAGATCGGGCAGAGGATAAAAGCTGTCACATTCCCTGACCTGATGGGAAAGATCTACTCTTCGCAGTTCATGCAGGTGGCTTCAGGTTTGGTGATTGTCGTGGCAATGCCACTGTATACCGCTGCAGTACTCATAGGAGGTGCGCAATTTATCACTGAAACCCTGGGTGTGAGCTATTCCGCGTCCCTTATTGGTTTTACCCTGATTACCGCAGTGTATGTCATTTTCGGGGGACTTATCGCGGTCATGTATACGGATGCAGTACAGGGTGCCATCATGCTCGTAGGCATGACTATCCTCCTTGTCGCAACCTATCTGATACTCGGTGGTGTGAATGCTGCGCATACATCCCTGACTGCGATGTCCAACCTTGTTCCTGCATCATTTGCACAGCAGGGGATGACAGGCTGGACCACGATGCCGATCTTCGGTTCAGCAAACTGGCTCTTTGTTATTACCACACTCGTACTGGGTGTTGGAATCGGGGTGCTGGCTCAACCTCAATTAGTGGTTCGTTTCATGACCGCAAAGGACAACCGCTCACTGAACAGGGCTGTAATGGTCGGCGGTCCCTTCATCCTCATGATGACGGGGGTTGCGTTCACGGTTGGCGCCCTCACAAATGTCTATTTCCACCAGACCCAGGGGAAGATCGCGATACAGATGGCAGGTACACCCCCAAACATCGATACGATCATGCCTATCTTCATCAACAGTGCGATGCCGGAATGGTTCATTGCACTCTTTATGATCACGCTCCTCGCAGCGGCAATGTCAACGCTTTCATCTCTCTTTCACGCTATGGGAACAGCACTTATCTGTGACGTATGGGGCAGGGGGAGAGAATGCGCCCTCTCCCTAAAGGCAAACAAGCTGGGTGTGATTGTGATGATCTTCGCGAGTGTGATCGTGGCATTTCTGATGCCTGGGAGTATCATCGCAATCGCAACTACCATGTTCATGGGACTCTGCGCATCGGCATTCCTCCCGGTATTTGCAGTTGCAGTATATTGTAAGAAGCCTGATCTGACAGCCGCCAAAGCAAGTCTTGTCATAGGGGCGATCACGTGGTGTTTATGGGCCCTGTTTGTGAATGCACGGTATTCCGCTGTGTTCGGGCTTGCCAAAGCGACGCTCGGAACTCCCAGCATATTGTCCACGCCATGGAGTGCGATCGATCCCATCATCATCGCACTCCCGCTCTCAGGGCTCGCCATCCTCATCCTCCAGGCAAGAAATTGCAGGAAGAACAACGAGAACACCCCCTCGTAAACTTTTTTACATGAAAACACTCATGATGCGTCTCGCAACAGGCCCGACGCATGAAAATATTTCCTTTTTCAGATGAGAATGAATTGAATGATGGGCAGAGGAGGTTGTCGCGATTTTAGGGTTTGACCCTGTCATGA
>Ga0302252_1000626_pt1 | contig 28199 bp, 24 predicted proteins | sample AAG_RA_Leu_MG_FD_193511 | JGI IMG/M metagenome (GOLD analysis project Ga0302252, IMG submission 193511) | Enriched activated sludge microbial communities from anaerobic digester in WTTP, New Holstein, Wisconsin, United States - AAG_RA_Leu | ecosystem: Engineered > Bioreactor > Anaerobic >... | reverse complement strand
AAATTGACTCAGCATGTGAAGCTATTGATTTTCTGAGGTTTAATGCCTACTACATTTCCGAGGTTTACAACCACCAGCCCTCATCGGATAAAAGTAGTATCAACAGGTTGGAATACAGGCCATTGGAGGGTTTTGTATTTGCCGTAACCCCGTTCAACTTCACCGCAATAGCCTCCAATCTGAACATGTCGCCTGTGCTGATGGGCAACACCGTTGTATGGAAACCCGCCACAACAGCCATACTCTCCAACTACATCCTGATGAAGGTTTACAAAGAAGCTGGACTTCCGGATGGTGTCATCAACTTTATTCCCGGTAAGGGCTCAGCAATTGGCAATATAGTGCTTAACCACCCCATGCTGGCCGGAATTCATTTCACCGGGTCAACTGCAACCTTTAACCAGTTTTGGAAAACCGTAAGCAACAACATAGGCCACTACCGCTCCTACCCTAAGCTTATTGGAGAAACCGGCGGAAAAGACTTTATGTTCCTCCATTCAAGCGCAAACATCAACGAAGCGGTTACTGCTGCTGTAAGAGGAGCGTTTGAATTTCAGGGACAAAAATGCTCTGCCGCTTCCAGAGCCTACATACCCCAATCGCTATGGCCGGAATTTAAGAGCAAGATGACAGCCACTTTGAAAGAGATTAAGCAGGGCGACCCCACCGATTATGAGACGTTTATAAATGCGGTGATTGATGAAGCTTCGTTTGACAACATCATGCAGTACATCAACCAGGCTAAAACTTCTGACAAGGCCGAAATCATCTGGGGTGGAAAAGGCGACAAATCGAGAGGCTATTTTGTTGAGCCTACGGTAATCCTAACAACCGACCCGCATTTTGTAACCATGGAGGAGGAAATCTTTGGCCCCGTGCTCACCATCTACGTTTACCCCGATAATAAATTCAACGAGACTCTTGAAATCTGCAACAGCACATCGCCCTACGCATTAACCGGAGCAATTTTTGCTACCGACAGAATGGCGCTCAACCATGCCTGCAGGGTGCTAAGGTATGCCGCAGGAAACCTATATTTCAACGATAAGCCAACGGGTGCTGTGGTAGGCCAACAACCATTTGGCGGAGCAAGAGCCAGCGGAACTAACGACAAGGCAGGAGGTCCTCTCAACCTGATTCGGTGGACTAGCCCACGTACCATTAAGGAAAACCTAATACCTCCGGTTAACTACAAATATCCCTATATGACTAACGGGGATAGTAAGTAGTTTTCATTCATAGCTGTAAGAGGGAAAGAGCCACGGTAACATTGTGGCTCTTTCATTTTTTAAGTAAAGGGTAAGTGTAGCTTTTTACTCCGAAATTTGCCCACTAAATAAAATCCCTCAACTCCAGCTTAGGCTTCAATCAAATACAATTTTTGGCTACCCTTTGAAGTAAGTAAAAATTGTTGCATTTTTCGAGGTGCAATCTTGACGATAAGGAGGAATTAATCAATATGGCTTTTACTCTACTTCCACTAAGAGGAAAGCCAGCAGAGCATGAAAAATTTAGCATGAAGTCAGTAGTGTAAGATAGCTCTTCATTATTAAGGAATAAAAGAGGGGCATAAACTTATCGATCTGATTAATAACTACATACACACTTAATACTGATGAAAATTATTTGCATTGGTCGGAACTATATGGAGCATGCCCATGAGATGAACTCCGAGGTTCCTGAGAAACCGGTATTTTTCATGAAACCCGACACCAGTCTTCTGCGAAATAACCAGCCATTTTTTTATCCTGATTTTACCCAGGAGCTAAGCTACGAGGTTGAAGTGGTGCTTAGGGTAAACCGGCTGGGCCGTAACATCAACAGGCGTTTTGCACATAGGTACTACGATGCAGCCACCCTTGGAATCGATTTCACGGCTCGCGACCTTCAGCGCGAGTGTAAACAAAAAGGGCTTCCGTGGGAGGTTGCCAAAGCTTTTGACTACTCCGCCCCGGTTGGTGATTTCATACCCAAAAAGGAACTTGCCGATATTAACCATCTACCGTTCAGACTTGAGATAAACGACCGCCTAGTGCAGGCAGGAAACACATCAGAAATGATTTTCTCTTTTGATGAGCTTATAGAGCATGTTTCGAAATTTGTAACCTTCCGAACTGGCGATTTAATTTTCACCGGCACTCCTTCTGGAGTAGGGCAAGTAAAGATTGGTGACAGGCTAAAAGCCTATATCGAGGACAGGCTGATACTCGACTTCTTTGTCAGGTAGGCATTGTCCAAAGGAGGGGTTACGTTGCTTTAATCACATGCTAAGCTGTAGTCCTGCGATAAACTTCATTCAGGCATTTTTTTGGACAAAAGCAGCGGCCGATTGCCCAGCCAACCACCCCGTTGAAAAGGCTATCTGGAGGTTGTAACCGCCGGTGTTTCCGGTTAAGTCAAGAACCTCACCCGCAAGAAAAAGGCCTTGGACTAGTTTCGAGGCCATTGTGCTATCGTCAACCTCATTTAGTGAAACTCCACCTGCAGTAACGATAGCTTCGTTCCAACCTCTGTACCCGGTCATTTCAAATGACAAATTTTTAAGATGCCCAACCAGCTTTTTCCTCTCGGCTTCGTTTAGCAATGCTGCTTGTAGTTTCGGCTTAAGGTTCATCAATCTTAAATAAACAGGCACCAGGGGTGGAGGTAGCAAACCCCTAAGCAGCATTTCAAGGCTGAAGTATCCCGACCTGGAGGTATCCCTAATGATTCTTGCCTCCAGCTTCTCCTCGGTCAGGGCAGGTTTTAGATCAATGGTAATCCTTACCTTTCGATTCGACCGGAATGCATCAACTGATTTCAGACTTAGTTTTAAAATGGCAGGGCCACTTAAGCCGTAATCGGCAAGTTCAACTTCACCAAATTCTTCACCAGCCACGGCCCCGTCAACCCAAAGAGTTGTTTGCACATTCTTCAGAGTAAGTCTTCCTGTAAACGAAAAAGCAGGATGGGTTTCAATGCCGGTAAGCGCCGGCCTCAAGTCGGTTAGGGTATGTCCAACCTGTTGGGCAAACCTGTAGCCATCGCCAGTTGATCCTGTTGCCGGATATGATTTACCTCCGGTAGCTACAACTATTGCTTTACATGAGAATACGATAGACTCAGAGAACTTATTAACCCTTACCTTAAGCCCGGTTATTGCGCTACCGCTTACTAAAAGGCTTTCAACCTCATAGTGGTTAAACAGCTGTGCTCCACACCTTTTGGCCCAGCCAACCAGGGCTTCTGCAACATCCCATGCTTTTCCCGAGGCAGGAAAAACACGTTGGCCGCGCTCGGTAACGGTTGGCACACCGTTCGATTCCAGCAGGTTAATGATATCGCTACTGAAAAAATTTCCAAAAGCCTTTGCCAGAAAGTGCGAGTTGGGGACAATTTCCCCAACAAAATCGTCATAGCTTTTAAGGTTGGTTATATTGCATCGCCCCTTTCCGGTTATTCTCAGCTTACGGGCGGGCTTTTCCATTTTCTCGAGAATAGCCACCTTCATGCCGAGTTGGCCGGCCCTGCCCCCCGCTAGGAGACCGGCAGGGCCACCACCAATTACTACTACATCAAATTTTTGAACAGGTTGCATTGTCTAACTTACGGTTGAATTTATATTGAGCTCAACCTTGAGCACGTTGAAAAAGCTTTGAGCATACTCCGAAATAGGATTTTCGTTTACATAATCAATAACATCCGCAATACTTTGGCCCTTTTCAACAAGGTTGTTTTTGATAACCCTATATACTCCATACGGGCCATTAGCGCTACCAACACCTAGGGTTACCTCGGTAGCTAAACGGGTAAAAAAGTTAAAGGTTTGATAGTACCTGCACTCCTGCCTATCAACGAATTTTTCGAGCAAAGCGTAGGCGCTTTTAAAGTTGGAATACCGATTTTGCAAGTTCGTTAACACCCTGCCGGGCAGCTCATTAGCGGCCACGGCTCTTTTAAGGTAGATTTCAATATACCTGAAAACGCCAATAGTCCCAAAAGCATCCAGATCATCGGCAGTGGATACTAGGCGCGTAAGATTGAGCATTGAAAGGGCGTCGCCATTTTCCTCTGTCCTAATTGACTTATCGTCGTGAAACTCGATTGCCGTTAGGATTTCTTTATTTCTAAATGAGGTAAAATTGGGTTTTTGCTGTAAATATCTGCTACAAATCTCAGCGCCAAGTGCACCGTGGCTCTCCCCCAAATTGATGGTTAAACCCGTATCATGAAAATAGCAGGCAACTATTGCATTTTCGACCAGATCAGCAGGGACATCAAGACCGAACCTGTTTATTTCCAGAAGCAAACTCCTGCAGTAGCGCCAAACCCTCTCATGGTGCGATATGTCATGCGATGGTAAATTTACCCCCGTAAATAGCTGGTTAAGATAGGATAACAGCTCGTGGCGGTAAGCCTCCTCAATTTTCTGAACGTTAAAATCAAAATCCATTTGGGTAAGAATTCCAGATGTATAAAAAAACAGGATATCGCCAAAGGTATCCTGTTTTTACAACGAAGCAAAAAGAATGTTGTTTACACCAACTCCCTCGGGTTACCAAGAATTTCGTAAGCTATGTCGAGTATTGTGGTATCATCAAGAGTAACGAGTCCTCCATCGGGGCCCTGCTCAACGTGAAATCCAACTGCTGCTCCATCCTTGTAGTTGGTGCCGCCAAAATAATTGCGGACAGTTTCAACATTAATGTTCAACCTGTCCGCAATAACCTGCATGCTGCCGGCTGGAAGGTTATCCTTAACCCTCCTGAGCTCATTAAATGTGATTATTTTTGTCATAATTCTAGCGGTTTAGATAATGAGTTTAACGTTTTAAATATATGCAATTAATCCTAAAATAAAAATTATTTAACACATTTTATTTTGAATTTAGCCAGACTGCAAAAAACCGCTAATCGTCCTATATTTGGGAAAAAATAAAACTCATGAGTATAAGATTGGTGGCTACCGACTTGGACGGGACCCTCATGCGGAGCAATGGTGAATTTAGCGTTGAAGATATTGGCACACTATGCCGATTAGGTAAGCTGGGTGTTGTAAGGGTAATTGCCACCGGCCGTTCGCCATACTCCGCATCCAGGGTTCTTTCGCCTGATTTCCCAATAGACTACCTGGTTTTCTCATCAGGAGCTGGAATTTTAAAATGGGACACAAAGACCCTTGTGCATACCAATGAAATGCCGGCGGCTCTAGTTCAGACCATTATTTCATGGCTTTGTTTTCATGGCATTGATTTTATGGTGCATAACCCCATTCCGCTCAACCACTACTTCCAGTACTTCACCGCGGGCAACAGCAACCCCGATTTTGAAAGACGCTTGAACCTTTACAAGGAATTCGCCACGCCTCTAATTCAGGGAGTTCCGTACCCCAATCCGGCATCCCAGGTTGTAGCCATACTACCCAATGACGAAGGCATGTTCAACAGCTTGCGTTCAGGAGTTGAAGGGGTGAAGATTATACGGGCTACTTCACCAATTGATGGCTCCTCAATCTGGATGGAGATTTTCCCTGAAACCGTTTCCAAGGCTAGCGGAATTAGGTGGATTTGTCAGAACCTCGAAGGTGTTACTCCCGATCAAATTGTTGTGGTGGGAAATGACTACAACGATTCCGACATGCTCCAGCTTACAGCGCACAGCTTTGTTGTGGAAAACGCCCCTGAACTGCTAAAAAAATCCTATACGGTTGTTCCATCAAACGATAGTTCAGGGTTTAGCTATGCCATTAACAAGGTGTTGGGCATGTAACTACGAACCATTTCAATATCACAAAAACATCGAGAGGCACGACGTAAACCGGGAAGAAGCTAAAAGCATGCCCTGAATTAGTTGAAGGGTAAAAGGAAGAAAAATACCTCTGATCTACTCATGCCTCGAAGGAAATTTTTTCCTATTACGATGCAAAGGAACTAAACGGCTCTTGGGGAGATACTGCTTGTATCGCAGATATTTTCGGTTTTTATTAAACCCCGGGCGTTGCCTAGGGTTAGTATGTTTCGCTCCTTCGGGGTTTTAAAAAAGTCATGAAAATCTAAGGATAAAAAAGGTAAAACATTGTTAATTTTGCAATTAAAAGAACAGCTATGAGTAGCACCAGTGAGAGAGAAGCACTAGTAAAGGCTTTTGAAAAAAGGCTATCTGAGGCTTCGGACGAGGCTATAATTGGCATGCTCGAAGAAATAAGAGAATCTGGTGAGAGCTACATGATTCCCTCTCTGGTCAACCTGCTTTTTGCCACCAGGGGTGAAGCGCTTAAACAGGCTGTAATGAATTTCATGGTTGATGTCAAAATTCAGGCTGCTGCCGAGTACTTTGTGAGCGCCATTCAAAATAACCCCTCTTCACCCGACCTGTACAGGCTGGTCTCGGTGTGCTGGCAAAGCCGGCTTGATTTCAGCTCTTATATTGACCTATTTCTTACCTTACTGTGTAACGCTGATCTGCAGACCAGCATCGAAGCCTTCTCTGTAATCGAAAACTCACTTGATGCCAAGTCGGATGAAGAGGTAAAGGAGCTAACCAGCAGAGCAAGGTCAATGGTTGAACACGCAGCAGAACCCAATAAACCATTGGTTGCCCAGCTGGTTAAGCTGTTGGAAAATTTTCAGCGTGATGAGTGGTAGCAATTATAGGTTGACTATATCGGTCGCGTATTTGTTTTGTTTGGGGGATTGGAACAATGCTCTATCTATTCGATAAAAAGTGACCCAAAAGCGATAAATTTTGCAAACTAATTAAAGCCCAAATAAAATAAACACGCTGTTGGGAACGGTACTTTTCTAATATCCTTCAATTAATATATCTTGAGGCAAACCAACTCTCATAAAATAACGTGCAAATGATTGTGACAAATGCTCTCTATATGGAGGTAAAAGACGTATGCGGTCTTTAAGAGTCTTACAAATCTCTAACAGTGAGTCAATCTGTATGCCATAAACATTTCGAAAGTCAACAACCTGATAATCCTCAAAGTAATCAGATGATTTATTGAGCAAATGATAACCTGGTAAAAAGCCTTTTCTTAAATTATCAATTGTTCTAATAACAGTTTTTTTTGAACTAGTTTGTTCGGCAGGAAGTGATTGAATAAACGTTTTTAATGAATAATAAGGACAAACTAACACAATATCTATATTCTTATTAGCTAAATCACACGATTGTGATAATACAATAGAATCAATGAGTTTTATTTCAACTTCTGGCTCTTCTACATTTAAGGATGCGGGAGGCACTATAATAGGACAATTAGGAATAAAATCCCCTTGTTGTAAATCATTTACACTGTCAATCTTTGAGTACCAAATATATTCCATAATTAAAGAATAATTCTTGGTGAAAATTTTGTTATTGATTTAACTTTAACTCTTTTAGTTAAAGACTTCACAACTGGTAATTTTATTACAATATCATAGTTGTCATTATAAAATCCAACAAAGTCAATATTTGTAGTAGGTGTTTCAATAATTGATTCTGAAATAATGGTAGTTCCTATATTGTTAAAATAGTTATAGTAGTTAAAACTATTATTAAAATTACTAAATCTATAACTTAAAAATGAAATATCCTCATTCTTTACTAACGTGGTAGCTGAAGTCAAGAACTCAATTTTATTTTTATTGATTTCTTGGTTACAAGATGGTAAGTCAAAGAGAATAGGTATCATATTATTATGATTTAAATGATTCGTACAATTTACCTTCTGTTAGGCTTTTAAATATTTCGCTACAAGTTTCGTGTGATTGCTGAAGCCATAATAGTAAATCTTCGATTTTGGGATTAACAGATATACCATTAATTCTTGTTTGCATAACAATACCTTCGGCTTGGTTTGTGTTTTTCCCTTTATTGAAAATTACTGATAAATTACCTAAGGGTATTTCATAATAAAAACCCAGATTAATATCTTTAGGGTTCTTTGTTTCTTTTATAAAGGATTGACTGAAATTAATTTTAAAATTCTCATTAATAAACTGATGAACATCATTCTTTTCAAAATCAAATGAGAAGAAGTCAAGAAATAATATACTTGGATTCAGTTTGTCATTCTCTTGAAGTGGAAAAGTTCTAAGAAACGAATTTATTAACTCTTCTGCGTCTTTTAAAAAAGTTTCCCAATAATACTTACTGTCAATGGTGTTTAAAGTAATTATACCTGGGCCAACTTGAAATAATGGATAATCATTTGGAGCTGTTCTGAATCTATGAACAGGTTGATTAATTAGAATGTCAATTGGAATTTCTGGAGGAACAATACTTTCTCTAAACGGATATTTATTCTTTAGTTGAGAGTAAATATCACCATATAGATATGGAATCTTAGATAGGTCAACCTTATTTATGATTTGCCATCTAAGTTCAAAAACAACCTCAACTAACGGTGCTTTAGGCAGCTTGCTCATATTTCTCCCTGTTTAATACACCAAATATACAATATTCGTATCAAAAATGATACACTGAATCGACTGTTTTAAGGTTTTTTAAGTATTGTCCCCAACACTCTAACAAACTTTCTTACCTAATACAACATTCCGTTTTAAGGGAAGGCCTACTCGAAGCTGGAGTAGTACTTCATGAACTGGCTACGCTCGTAGAGTGCAGGATCATGAATTTGACCGTAGTTCAATTTCCCTTTAAAATCGTTGATGCTGGCATATCCCATAGTATCCATCCATTCGGACAGCTTACTAAGCATTGAGGCAATATGCTTTGCTCCATTCATGTAGATAGCCGAGCAAACCTGAACCGACGAGGCGCCAGCCAGAATCATTTTTATCATTGCCTCACCGTCGTGAACTCCCGTAGAAGCCGAGATGTCAATCTTTGGCACCAGGTGGTTTGTCATTCCCACCCACCGCAGCGAGTTCCGAATATCGTCGGGATGGCTGAAAATAGATGCGGGTATAACCTTTAGGGTGTTTATGTCGAAATCGGGTTCGAAAAACCGGTTAAAAAGCACCACTCCCCTAATCTTGAGGTACCAAAGCTTTTCAATCACCGCAAAAGGGTTGGTAAAATGTGGTCCCACCTTAAAAGCTATGGGTATGGAAATTATCCGGGTAAGCTTCTCGGCCAGGCTTGTGTAGATTGACTCGTATTCAGCAGAGGTTTTATGGGGGTCAACTGGTAGCATGAACACGTTTACCTCCAGCGCATCGGCACCCGCCTCCTGTATCTGCGAGGCAAAAGTAACCCACTGCGAAGCGCTCATGCAGTTGATGCTGGCAATAACCGGAATACCGACAGCTGATTTTGCCTTGCGTATAAGCTCAATGTAGGTGTTCACGTTGTTGGCAGTAACGTAATGCTTCAGGTAGTCGGCTGCTTCGGTATAGTCGGAGTACTGCGCCAGGTTGCCAATCTCGTGTTGAATTTGCTCTTCGAACAGCGACTTCAGCACAACGGCGCCTGCACCCATCTCCTCAAAATTTTTAATCCGCTCAACCGAGGCGGTAAGGTTGGAGCTGCTCACCACCAGCGGCGATTTTAGGTTTAACCCTAGGTATGAGGTTGTAAGGTTTGCCATAGCTGTATTTTTTAGTTGATTTATGGTTACGATGAACTTACCTGTAAACTCGCTGGCCAAAAATGCTGCTGCCAATTCTCACCATGGTGCTTCCCTCCTCAACAGCAATCCTGTAGTCGGAGGACATGCCCATGGAGAGTTCACAAAACCAAGGTTTCCCGACAAAGTATTTTTCCTGTATTCTTTCGAAAAGTTGCCTGAGGAACCTGAATTCCATTCTCACCTGTTCCTTGTTTTCAGTAAAAGTAGCCATTCCCATCAATCCAACAACCCGAATATGCTGCAGCAGATTATACTCCTCAGCATCCAGGAGCTGTTCCAGCTCATCGGCCGACAGCCCAAACTTAGTTTCCTCCGAGGCTATGTGGATTTGCAACAAACAATCCACAACTCGGTTAACCTTTTGAGCTTCTCTATCAATGGTAACCAGTAGCCTTAAACTATCCACCGAGTGGATTAGCCGTACAAAGGGAACCACGTACTTTACCTTATTCGATTGAAGATGGCCTATTAGATGCCACTCAATATCTCTTGGCAACACTTCGTACTTCGATACCAGCTCCTGCACCTTATTCTCCCCGAAAACCCTTTGGCCTGCATTATATGCCTCCATGATGCTTTCGGGAGGATGGGTTTTTGAAACGGCAACCAGCGTAACCCCTTTTGGCAACGAGTTTATAGTTTCAAGAAGATTTGTCCCAATACTCATTACAGTAAGGTTTGATGCAAATATAGAATATTTTGCCTATGGGCAAAAGGAAAAATTTTGCCGCTCATCGCTCTTAAGTCCTAACCTTAACTCCTTGCAAGTCGATTTTTTTTCTCAAACTCTGTCAATTCTCTGATAAAGTGATGTTTATCGTTATGATACCAACCAGCGTTTTTCCTGTTAATTCAACCTTTTTCTATTGATTGCTGGCATATCATAAGATTCTCCTTGCCACCGATAACATCCTGCAAGTAATATTCCGACTAAATTGCAAACCGCTGTGTAGCTTGGCCCCGCTTTGTTGCTACTTGAGCATCCCAACAGCTACCCTAGCATAACAGGTTGTAGTGATTTTTTTTTAGCTGATTCAACAGCGTAGTAAAATTTATGTGTTTATTTACGCTTAAGTAAGAATTTCTCTTAGTGTAGTGCCATTTTATAGCAAATAAATGGGCTGACTTGCAGCCCATTTATCTAATCTAAGGAGTGAATAACCAACCCGCTGCGAAGCTTAGGTTCGAACCATGTAGTTTTGGGTGGCATGATGTTGCCGGTGTCGGCAATGGTAATCAGCTGCTTCATCGAAACGGGGTAAAGGGCAAAGGCCACCTTCATTTCGCCACTGTCAACACGCCTTTTTAGCTCGTCCAGCCCGCGGATGCCGCCAACAAAGTCTATCCGTTTCGATGTTCGCAGGTCCTTGATGTCGAGCACCTGATCGAGGATGAGGTTGGAGAGAATGGTAACATCCAGCACGCCAATGGGGTCGTTGTCGTTGTATGTACCCGGTTTGGCAGTTAGGGAATACCACTTACCATCAAGGTACATGCTGAAGTTGTGCAGCTTCTGCGGTTTATAGGTTTGGGTGCCAACCTCAACAATATCAAACCCTTTCCTGATCTTTTGAATAAACTCCTCGGAGGTTAGGCCATTCAAATCCTTAACAACACGGTTGTAATCAATTATTTTCAGCTGGTTATCCGGAAAGATTACCGCCATAAAATAGTTGTACTCCTCATCGCCCCGATGGTTTGGGTTGGCATTCTTTTTTTCGAGAGCAACACGGGCGGCTGCAGCCGTTCGATGATGGCCGTCAGCCACGTAAAGAGCAGGAATTCGGTCAAATATACCGGTTATGCGCCGAATTGTTTCATCATTATCAACCACCCAGAACTTGTGTCCAAATCCATCAGCGGCTACAAAATCGTACTCGGGTTTGCAGCTTCTATCCACGCCATTGACAATCTCGTCCATTTCCTGCTGAGCGGGGTAGGCAAAGAATACCGGTTCAATATTGGCATTCTGCAGCCTGATATGGATCATCCTGTCCTCCTCCTTATCGGGACGGGTTAGCTCGTGCTTCTTAATCCTACCCTCCATGTAGTCCTCATAATGGCAGCATGCAACCAATCCGTACTGCGTACGACCCTCCATGGTTTGAGCATAGATGTAGTAGTTCTCCTTCTTATCTTGAACCAGCCAGCCCTTTTCCTTCCACTTCCTGAAATTCTCAACCGCTTTGTCGTAGGCTTCCTTGGAATGCTCATCAATAATTGGGTTGAAGTCTATTTCGGGCTTGGTAATGTGAAGCAGCGATTTCTCACCGGCTTCCTTCTGAGCTTCAGCCGAGTTAAGCACATCATACGGGCGAGCGGCAATTTCCTTAACCAGCTCCTTAGGGGGCCGAATGCCCTTGAATGATTTTATTTTTACCATGAAAAGTTAATTGTTAAGAGTTGAAAAGTTAAAAGACAATAATGTTAAACGGTTGATTTTAAGGCTTTTAATCACGCCAAAATTTAATTGCTTAACTAAAAGAATATGCTTCATAATTTCTGATATATTCGATATATACCCTAGCCTATTCTAATTCTAAGTTATTAGCTGTGTTTCTAATTCGGCTAAAGATTCAGCTGCAAAATAAAGAAAATGAATTTGTTTCTGCCGAACTATTTCTTGCACAGCCCACAGCAATATTTGATGGAATAGAAACTACTGCTCGACTAATCTGAGAGGTTAACCCCTAAGTCTCTTCTTTAGGAAAAGATTTAGTTAGTTCATAAATTTCAACTGTTAACTCTACAGCCTCTTTCCAAGCCTCTAGCTTAGTATGCTCCACCTTCTCGTTTAACTTTTCACTTTTAACTTTTCACCTGTTATTACTTATTCACCTGAAAAGTTTTATCGCCATTCTTGATAAAGGCAACTATTTGACGGGCGGCAGCCAGGCCAGCGTTAACGTTGGCTTCAGCAGTTTCGGCACCCATTTTCTTGGGTGTTGCAAACACCCTTCCGGGGAATTTTTCCACCAGCTCGGCATGGCAATCGGGCATAATGTCGGTGGCATATTTCAAATCGGGACGTTCGGCCAAGGCTTTTTTCAACCCCTCCTCATCAATAACCTCCTTGCGGGCAGTGTTGATTAGTGTAGCGCCCTTGGGCATCTTGGAGAGTAACTCGTACCCGATAGACTTCTTTGTTTTGTCGTTTGCAGGTATGTGCAGCGAAACGTAGTCGCACTTCGAGTAAAGTGTATCAATTGAGTCAACAGCCTTTACCCCATCCTTCTCCATTTCATCCTTGGATACAAACGGGTCGAAGGCGCAAACAGCCATTCCAAATCCCTTGCCGTACTTAGCCACCAGCTTACCCACGTTGCCGTAGGCATGAATACCAAGTTTTTTGCCTGAAATCTCGGTGCCTGTTCCTGGTTGGAAAAGGTTACGAGCCATGTATATCATCAGGCCAATGGCAAGCTCGGCAACTGCGTTGGAGTTTTGCCCAGGTGTATTCATGGCTACAATTCCCTTGGCTGAGCAAGCAGCCAAATCGAGATTGTCGTAGCCCGCACCTGCCCGTACCACAATCTTGAGCTTTTTAGCGGCATCAACCACCTCTTTGGTAACCTTATCGCTACGAACTATAAGGGCATCGGCATCGGTAACGGCCTTAACCAGATCGTTTGGATCGGTATATTTTTCAAGAAGAGCCAACTCAAAACCAGCATCCTCAACAATTTTTCTAATTCCTTCAACCGCAGTCTTTGCAAAAGGCTTTTCGGTTGCAACTAGTACTTTTGTCATGATAGTAAAGTTTTTGGTTAACGTTGTGTTAGAAAAATTTGTCATTCTGAACAAGGAGAAGTACCCCTTCCCCTACCAAAACAAGATTTGCACCAATAGGAATACAAAGAGTTTCGGCAAAATTGCTCAGAATGACAAAAAGGCCATACGATAAAGGAGTAAGCTAAGCGTTTTGCTTTTCAAATTCCCTCATACAGTCAACGAGAGCCTGAACGCTCTCAATTGGGAGTGCGTTATAAGTTGATGCCCTAAATCCGCCAACCGAACGGTGTCCCTTAATTCCAACCATACCGGCTTTTTTGGCAAAATCCATAAAAGCATCTTCCTTATCCTTGTACTCGGGTTTCATCACAAAGCATATGTTCATGATAGAGCGTGAATCCTTTTCAACGGTGCCCACAAACATCTTGCTGCTGTCAATGGCATCGTAGAGCAGCTGGGCTTTTTTCTTGTTTAGCTCATTAATTTTCTCAACGCCGCCAATGCTCTTGACCCACTTCAACGTTTCGCGCATGGTGAAGATAGCCCCACAGGGAGGGGTGTTGAACATGGAATCCTCCTTGATGTGGGTTCGGTAGTCGAGCATGGTTGGAATCTTTCGGTCAACCTTACCGAGAATATCCTCCCGAATAATAACGAACGTAACTCCGGCAGGCCCTACGTTCTTCTGGGCTCCACCGTAGATTAACCCGTATTTCTTTATATCAACAGGGCGGCTCATAATGTCGGAGCTCATATCGGCAACCAGGGTAACAGGTGAATCGATATCCTCCTTTAGCTCAGTTCCATAAATGGTGTTGTTGGTGGTTACGTGGAAGTAGTCAACATCGGTAGGGATTTTAAAGCCCTTGGGGATGTAGGTAAAATTCTTATCGGCAGAAGAGGCTAGTGCAGTGGCATCGCCAAAAATTTTTGCCTCCTGCAGGGCTTTCTTTGCCCACACTCCGGTTTCGAGGTAAACAGCCTTTTTTTGAAGCAGGTTGTAAGGAACCATGCAGAACTGCAGGCTGGCACCCCCACCAAGGAATAGGATATGGTAGTTGTCGGGGATATGAAGCAACTCCCGCCACAAGGCTTTAGTTTCATCCATAATTGCTTCAAATTCCTTTGAACGATGGGAAATTGTCAGAACCGACATCCCTATTCCATCAAGATCAATCACAGCTTTAGCTGTGTTTTGAAGTGCAACTTCGGGCAGGATACAAGGCCCGGCATTAAAATTATGTTTCTTCATGGCATTTAGGATTAAATTTTAACAGATTTCCTCAAAGATACGTGAAATTTTAAAGTTAAACCCAAACATTTCAATGTAAATGTTATAAAACATTTACCAGTGAATTCCATTTGCAGGGCAGGTAGGCTAATCAGCAAAGCCTAATAAGACTGCCACCTTTTAGCACTGGAATTGCTGTTGTTTGGTCCATAGTAAAGCAGTAGTCTATAACATCGTCCAAACCCAGCTTCTTAAGCCGGTGCCTTTGGGCTACCTTTTCGAGGTAGGAATGCATATCGGGGCTGGCTACCTTCCAAAGATCAATAGCGGCGTTGGTGGAGTCGCAAATGGTGGTGAAGTTTCCTGAATTGATCAGGGAGTAAGCTAGGGCACCGGCAAAAATAGTATCCTCAAGGCAGAATTTTCCCTTCCAACCGGCGCAAAGTATAAGAACATCAGACTGCCCCCCTTTTAAAAATTCAAAGATGGAGGAGAAGTTTAAGAACGAGGCAATAATAACCGTGTCAGCCTTACTACCCTCCATGATGGCATTGGTGCCGTTGGTGGTGCTGTAAACCACTGTTTTCCCGGACACTTTATCGGGAGTAAAGTAGAAAGGCGAATTGCCGAAATCGGCAAAATCGAGCTTCTGGCCATTTCGCTCGGCAACCACCATAAAGCCTTTCTGCTTGTAGGTCTTGGCCTCGTCAATGCTTCTTACCGGGATAATTTCACTGACGCCATTTTTAAACATGGTGCAGATTACAGAGGTAGCCCTAAGGATATCAACCACCACAACAATCTTACTCTTCGGGTCGAAGCATCCGAATTCAGATTGGGAAAGGGCAACTTCAATGGTGTTCACTTTACACTTGGTTTAAAAGTTAAGGGGGCAAGGCCCCCTTTTTGGTAGGTTACAATTTTACCTGGTGAAATGGCGGCTTAACGATTTTTGCCTTCAACTTCTTGTCGCGAATTCCAATGAAGATTTCGCTGCCATCGTTCCAAAATCCCTTTTTGATGTAGCCCATGCCAATACCCAGCTTGGTTAGGGGCGACATGGTTCCTGAGGTAACCTCGCCAATCGGATTACCCTGAGCATCAAAAATAGGGTAGTGCTGGCGGGGTACACCCCTGTCAATCATTACAAATCCTTTAAGCCTGCGTTCGGTACCCTCATTTTTCTGTTTTTCCCAAAGTTCACGGCTAATGAAGTTCTTACCTGGAACAAACTTGGTAATCCAGCCCAATCCGGCTTCAATAGCCGACGTGGAATCGTTAAGGTCGTTTCCGTAGAGGCAAAATCCAGCCTCCAGCCTAAGGGTATCGCGTGCACCGAGCCCAATGGGCTTAATACCAAACTCTTTCCCTGCATCAAAAACCGCTTTCCAGAGCTTGTCGGCATCTTCAGGGCTACAGTATATTTCGCAACCCCCGGCACCGGTATAGCCAGTGGTGGAGAATATTACCTCCCGGATACCGGCAAAGGAAATTTTTTTAAAGGTGTAGTACTCCATGTCGGTAACATTTGCGGAAGTTAGCTTCTGCATGGCCTTAAGGGCAAGCGGTCCCTGAATGGCCAGCTGGGCAAACTCATCGGAGGCGTTGTAGAGCTCCTTACCTGGAGTCAGGCCAAACCTTTGCCCCTGCTGGCATAGCCAACTCCAATCTTTTTCTATGTTTGCAGCGTTAATAACCAAAAAGTACGTTTGCTCATCAAACCTGTAAACCAGAAGGTCGTCAACAATTCCCCCCTTATCATTGGGGAAGCAGCTATACTGCACCTTTCCGTTGGTTAACGCTGAAACATCATTGCTGGTAACGGTTTGTAGAAATTCAAGGGCATTTGGCCCCTTTACCCAAACCTCACCCATGTGGGAAACGTCAAATACGCCCACCTTTTCCCGAACAGTTATATGTTCGTCGCTGATTCCGGAATATTCGATAGGCATGTTGTAGCCTGCAAAAGGCGCCATACGTGCTCCCAACTCTATGTGATACTTGGTGAATGGAGTGTTTTTCATCTGCTTACTGTTTAACTGGTGGTTTTATGATATAGTAACGTATTGCTTGCATTTCAACATAAACCGTTATTTTAATAGAAAACATCGGCCACCTGCTGGATGTGAGCCGGAGTGGCATTTTATTGGTTGGCTAACACCCGTATTTATCATGTACACTACTACACCTGCAAAGCTACTTTTTTTAAATGTCTTATTAAAATTAAAAGTTACCAACTGCAGTAAGATATGTTGTAAAGCAGAAAAGCAGCAATACTAGCTAGCTAAGCTCAATTTTTTTGCATAGGATAACATTTTTTTGTATTGATTAATTTTTTTGTTACTTTAGGGTACTAAATGGCGGTATGGGAATGACATCAAATGAAGCGGCAAAGCATGTAAATCTGGAGATCTTAAAGGAGATTTCCGATGGAAATACTGATTTAATGGTCGATTTAATCAACCTATTTATTGGTCAAGTAAGAACATTTAGCGATCAACTTGAACTCTACAACAGGAAGAAGGATTATGAGTGTATGGCGAAGTTGGCGCATAAAATTAAGAACTCTGTAGCCATGATGGGTATTGACGAGCTTTCCTCCGACATGAAAAAACTGGAACGCCTGGCTCAGGAGGGCAAGAAAACAAACTTGTATGATAATTTTATTGAAAGATTTAAGAAAATATCAGGCGAGGCAGTGATTGAGCTCAAGGCAATCCTCAATAGTCTTTAACCCTAAAACCTTACAATCATGATCGAGGTTGAGAAAATTAACGATGCAATGGTTATTTCCTTTGGGAGTGATAATAAGCTCAACGTTACCGTCACCCAAAAGATTAAAACCGAGATTATCAAGCTGATTGATCCAAACTCCAAAATTATTTTAAACCTAAGCGGCGTGAGCTACATTGACAGTACTGGTTTTGGCATGCTACTCTCCATTCTCAGACACTGCAAGAATTCCAACTCCCAGCTAAAGCTCTGCAACATATCGCCCGAGGTAATGGAGCTTATAAAGCTACTGCAGCTCCAAAACATTTTTGACATCCGCGAGGGGGTTAACGAAAGCCTTAAAAACTTCTGTTAGCTAATACCCCCTGTTAATTTGTAATATACCTTTGGAGCAATATGCTTTATATCGCTTGTAAATAATAGCTTCTCGTTAAATAAACCTGCATTATACAAAAGGCGAAGCAGTGTTGCTTCGCCCTTTGTATGGCGGGGTAAACACTACTCCATGAAGTCGTTTGTTTGGTCCATTTCAGCGTCGTTAACCTTTCGGGCTTTATAGTTATTAATCTTATAGGAGAACCCGACAAACAGCATCTGGCTATTTCTCCAATTTTCGCTGTAGGAGGTAAAGTTGGTGTCCCAGGAGTTTGATCTAGATTTCTGGGTGTTAAAAATATCGCTAGCCCTAACAGTAATGGTACCTTTGTTATTAAGTACCGATATTCTGGCACCCAAATCAACCCAGTACATTTCCTTGGTTTTTCCCTGCGCCCCACCGATTGAATGAAACCCGTTACCGGTTCCACTAGCCGAGAGAATTGGTGACCTGTAGTTACCGTTTACCTGAATGTCAATTTTTTTCTTAATGTTGAAAAATGAGGTGAGTTTAGCTGTCCATGCCGTTCCCTCATCGGCGCCATTAACAATATCGCCATAAAGCTTAGTCTTAAAGTAGCTATAGCTGGCATTCAGCCGCCACCATTTAGTCAGGTTCTGAGTAACCACCCCCTCAACCCCGTAACTTTTATTATGTGACAGGTTAATAAAAGTAGAAAGGGTGGTAACCGAGTCAACCAAGGCCAGCTTCCGGGAAAATCCGTTTTGGGTGTCGCGGTAGTAAACCGAAGCGCTTACCTTGGTTGAAGGAAAGTTAAGTCCGTAGTTAAAATCGAGCGATGTGGTGAACTCGGGTTCAAGGTAGGGGTTACCCATTGACCAGTTGTACTTATCCGCAGTGTTAAGGAACGGGTTGAGTATCCATGTCATTGGCCGGTTAACCCTTCGGCTGTACGACACCTGAAAGCTGTTGCTGGAATTAGGCTCCCACCTAATATGGGCGCTAGGGAAAAAGTTTAACCGGTTGGTATCAGCCACCTCGCCTGTAGTTTGCTGGTCGGACTTGGCAATTTGATCCTCCACGCGAACACCAAGCTGGTAGCTGAATTTGCCCTGGCCAAAGCTGTTGGAGTAAATGCCGTAGGCTGCATATATCTGCTCATCGTAAATAAAATGGTTGGAACGTGTAGAATCAAAATCCCAGGTATTTAACCCTGTATTGAAAATATCGTACTGGTAATCGGAATCGCTTTTCCGAATGGTGCTCTTTACTCCAGCCTCCAGCCTGCCGCCATTTCCAACAGGGCGAACATAGTCGGTTTGGAAGGTTAGCATATTTGACCAGCTGTCGGTGTTTGACCTTTCGCTCGAAACTTCAGGTACGCTGTTTATAAAGGCGTTGTTGCTGATGTTGCTTTTGTCGTCGTTACCAAACCTGGAAAAATATAAGTCAGCAGTCCATTCTTTACCAGGCGCATCATACGTTTTCTTGAAGTTGAGGGAGTACATTTGCCCTAAACCACCTGAGTTTCCAATGTTATTCCTGTCCTCCAAACTAGAGTATGAGCTGTAGCTATTGCTACTATTTGAGGCAGTGAGGTTTTTGCTGTCAAAATCCCTGATATTGAGGTTCCCTGTGAACGAAAGGGTGGCTTTCGGACCCAAGGAGTAGTCGAATCCACCCCTAAGACTATGAAATGCTCCATTCCTTACTCCACTAGTATTTTGAGCAAGAAAAGAAAGCGAATCCATGCTCCCGTCGCTGTCAAGAAAGGATGTTCGTTTGGCAATGGAGTTAAAATTTCTGTCCATTACCCTGAAATCGTAATTTGCAAAAATGTTCCACTTGTTCCTGTTCCAGTTAAAGTTCAAGGTTCCATTATACTGTCCACCAGTACCTAGCATTATGCTTGCCATACCGTTGTACCCCGGATCCTTCTTTTTCTTGAGCACGATGTTAATTATACCCGAGAGCCCATCGGGGTCGTATCGGGCAGATGGGTTGGTAATTACCTCAACGCTCTCAATCATCTGAGCCGGCAGTTCATCGAGGCTGGTTAGGTTAGAAGGGCGACCATCAATAAGAACGTTAACATTTTCGCTACCCCGTAGGCTGATATTTCCTTCTGTATCCACATTAACCGATGGAACATTTTGTAAAACATCAATGGCAGTTCCCCCCTGGCTGGCAATATCCTTTTCAACATTAATTACCTTCTTATCAAGGTTATACTGAAGCATACGCTTTTCGCCTGTAATCACTACATCGCTAAGGTTTTCGTATGCCTGCACTATCATAATTTTCCCAATGTTAACCTCAGGAGTACGTGGGCTAACAGCTATACCCTGAAATCTGCGGGCATTGTACCCGATAAATTTTACATCCACATAGTACTGACCCGGACTCAGCTTGTCAATCTTAAAACTCCCGTTTTTATCGGTTACAGTTCCGTTCACCAACGAAGAGTCCTTTTGGCGAAATATGGCAATACTGGCAAATTCAACCCCTTCACGGGTTAGAGAATCAAGCACCTGCCCGCTTATTGATCCTGAAAAGCTACTCAAATCATATCGGCCACCTGCCGGTTGATTTTTTGTTTGAGCAGCTAAATTTCGCAAACCCAACAATGAGACTGCGAGTAGAAGAACTACTAAAAATTTACAATTCATGTGTTAATTAATTTAGTAAAATATGAAACATTTGCAACTCATTTGAGCATATCCCCTCTCAGGAGTTTAGCATCGCCAGGCAATTTTAATATAGTTTCACATTTTGAAATTTGCCGGGTGTTGATAATTGCCCTTTGTTTTAATATGCTCCAACAAAACATTAATTTGACACCATTGTTTGGTTAAACTTGCGGTGTAGTAAAATATTCTTTAAAACAGGGTTAGATGCTACGGCTGGTAATAGCTACAATGGAGAGTGGCGTTGGTTTCATACAGTATAAGCGCCAATGTAGGACAGCTATCACAAAAACGGATAAACAACCGGATGTTATTTGTGGGTTCGGCGAAATCTTCCTATGAGTGTCAGCCTACGGCAAGCCTTTTGGGGTTCATCCGAATGTAAGAGGTAGAAAAATACTAAATCGCTGCTTACTGTCATCAAAATATAATATTTGCTTGTAGAAAAAGCGCAGTAATCTACCTCTGGTATTGCAGCTATAGCAATCAAACGGGTAAGGCTGATAAGGAGAGGTTCAAAATTTGCTCCTATAACAGGAGTAGAAAAGCTTAGCTAAACCCTTGATTAGCTCCTACCAGCAGTAGGGCGGATGTCATCGCTCGTCATGCGCTGAAAAGTTCGGAGCTCAAAAACAGGTAGTGCTGCCAGGGCGTGGTCAACAATATCGGACTGGGTAGTTTCGTAGGGAACCCAACTCTTATCCTTCAGAAAACAGTACATCTCAACAGGGATACCGTACTCCACCTGTTGCTTTAGGCGAACAACCAGTGGTAGCTCTTGGTTGACTTCGGGATGTGATTTTATGTAACCCTCCAAGTACCTACGATAAAGGTACAGGTTTGTTGGTATACCTTTATTTAGCATGGCAATATCTTCATTAGCTCTTTTAAGCTCATCTTCATCCTGCTCAACAACCCAATCATGACAGTAGCTAACTTCTTTAAGCTTTTCAAGCAGCTGGGGAGAACAAAACTTAATGGTTTTGGCATCAATAAAAATGGAACGAATCATCCTTCGACCATCCGATTCCTCCATACCCCTCCAGTTTCGGAAACTCTCGGTAACAAGCGCATAGGGTGGAACAGTTGAAATGGTGTTGTCAAAGTTTCTTACCTTTATGGTGGTTAGACTAACGTCTGTAACTGTTCCATCAATGTTGCGGCCTGGCATTTCAATCCAATCACCAATTTTAAGCATGTTGTTGGCCGAAAGTTGTATGGAAGCTACAAGCCCAACTATAGTATCCTTAAACACCAGCATCAGCACAGCCGTTGAGGCACCTAATCCTACCAGAATAGTTCCGGGGTTGCGGTTTATGATGATACCTATAACGATTATTCCGGCAAAAACGTATAGAATAATTTTCACAACCTGTAGGTAGCCCTTAATGGGGCGACTTTTAGCAAAAGGCAACTTCTGGTATATGGTGTTTACCGAATCAAAAAATGAGTTAAAAACCAGAACGCCAACTATAACCATGTAAATTTTAGCTAGCGCCTGAATAATCAGGGTGATTTTTGGAGTGTAATCGTAGAGGGCAATTCCAACGGTAAAGTAAACTACAGCAGCCGGAGCAAAATGTGCCAGGTGCTGGAAAAACTTTTTCTCAACCAGCACGTCGTCCCACTCGCTGGTGGTGCGCTTGGCAACCCGCTGCATGGTGGACAAAAAGATACGCTTGGCTATGTAGTCGGTGAGTAGAGCCAATAGAATGATTACCCCAACCGAAATGCCAACTTTTAGCAGCTGGGCAAAGTTTTCACTAAATCCTTGGTTTGCAAGCCATGCCTCCAGGTTTTCGAGAAAATCGTACTTTCGGGCAATTTGCTCCTCAATTTTTTCTACTTGTAACACTTCCACCTAGTAAGTTGATTTAATGGTTTACTACTTGCTTGTTGTGTAGCTGGTTATAAGATATTTTTAAATGAAGATGTTGGTTAGGCTATAGAAATCTAAGGCAATGCTTTATTCGCACGTTATGAACTTCAGCTGCAAGCCAAACCAGCATGCAGCTTGCTAAAAAGGCAAATCGTCGAAATATTCTTTTGATGATTCGGGAGGTAGGTTCATGTCCTCTTTACCGGGTTTTCCCCCATCCGATTGAGGTGCTTCATCGTCCTGTTTTTCTATGCGCCAAGCCTTCACATCGGTGTACCATCGCCCGTTAAACTCCCTCGACTCAACATTAACAGAAATTTTAAGGATGTTTCCAGGCTGTAGCCGGTCAAGATCATCAACCCGGGTTCCCCATGCGGCTATACAAATCTTTCGGGGGTACTGCTCGAGGGTTTCAACAATGAACTCCTGCTTTACCCAAGCTCCATTTTTACCTTCACCGGTTTGCCGGTTCAGCTTTTGAAGGAGTTTTCCTGTTATCTCCATGCTCATGTTACTTAAAATTTAGAAAAACAGCCGGATGAACCACACCCGGCTGGTAAGCTGCGAGGTTTAACAATATACTATTTTTTAGCGGGTTCTTCCTTAACAATGTCAAGGAGCTCAACTTCAAAAATAAGCGCCTGGTTGGGTCCAATAGGTCCACCGGGACGAACATTAACACCATAGGCCAAATCGGCAGGAACATAAAGCATAAACTTTGAACCCACCTTCATTTTCTGAAGGCCTATGCTCCAGCCTCTAATTACCTGGTTGAGGTTGAACTGGGCGGGTTCTCCCCTGTCGTATGACGAGTCAAACTGCTTTCCGTTAACAAGAGTGCCCTTGTAGTGAACTTTAACCACGGCATCGGCAGTAGGAATGGGGCCATTCCCCTCGGTAATAATTTTATACTGAAGTCCGGTAGAATCAACAACTACGCCCTCTTTTGTTTTGTTTTCATCTAGAAATTTGGTGCTTTCAGCCAGGTTTTTCTCGGCAATTTTCTGGTCAAGCTTCCTGAAGTACTCGTTAATGTATGCCATAGCTTGATCGTCGCTCATCTTGACATTGGCTGAGTCGCCACTGTAAATATCCTGAATGGCGCGTGCCACAGCTTGATAGTTGACGGTTTCGAGCTGACTTTGCTTTAAATTCTGCGCATACATCACACCAATAGCATAGCTAATACTATCGGTATCATTCTTCATGGCCACCTTTCCAATCTTACCATTTGTACTTTGGCACGAAACAACGGCTGGAAAAAGAATTGCCGCAGCAAGTAACTTGTTTAATTTCATCTGATTAATTTTATTTGATTAGTTGATATTCAGATTGACACAAAATTTATCTCATCCAGATAACTTCTAGCAAACTTTCACAACCGCCTCGGGTTCAACAGCAACGCTTCTCTTCCACTAATCCTAGAATTGCCTAAATACCCAAGTTTTTTTAAAATTACTCAACAATAATATTCCCTGCGAAGGTAATACATATTTAAACTGAATTAAAATTTTAGGGTAAAAATTTCTTGGTGCTGGTTTTTGAAACGAAAAATTGTAACATTTAACAATACTACGTGGCAGATTTACAAGCCCTGAGTATATGCCTTTTACCGGGAGGTCCGGGAATACGATGAACTGTAAAGCCCGATTGCCTCAGGGCCTCCTTCACGCTGCCCTTTGATGAAAAAGTAACCAGTATTCCACCTTCTAGCAAGGAGTTAAAGAGTTTAAGAAACTGTGGTTGAGTCCACATTTCGGGTTGGTCGTCGGGGGCAAACGCATCGAAGTATATCATGTTGTACCGGTTTGGAGGTGCAGGCCATAAAATAAAGTCGGTGCAAATTTTAGTGATGGAGAACAGGGAGCTAATCTGAACCTCACAGCTCCAAGGCGCCCGGATTATTTTTCCCCAGAGTGTAGCTGCCTCGGTGCTAAGCATCTCGCCGTAGTTTAGGGTTTTTATAACCTCGTCTGTTACCGGATACTTTTCAATAGCCATGTAGCTGGTTTTGATGCCCGAATAGCTCGCTTCAGCTGCAGTGAGGGCAGCGTTAAGCCCGGTTCCAAACCCGACCTCGAGTATGGAAACATCACCTCGTACCCTAATAGCCTCCTTGTAACCTGCCTCAACAAAAATATGCTTCGATTCCGTAAGGGCGCCGTTAAGCGAATGGTAGTATGCGCCATGAAGTTCGGAGTAGATCGTGCTCGAGCCATCCGAAGTAATGGCTGAAATAAGCTTTGTCATGGATTTCAACACAATAGATGCTCAAAATTAGGGGAATTTTAAATATTGAGGTAAGTGCATATAAGGAGAAGTAACCAGTAGGAGCTGACCATCTGAATGGATAGTTTTCCTTACAATATATGCAACGTATTGTACGTGAAAATGTTACGAATAAATGTGGAGTAGATTTGCAGGTAACCGGCCAAAATCATAATTTTGGTTTTATTTATCGAAAATTATGGCAGCTCGCTTATGGAACGTAAAGTTCTACCTGTTGGGATTGGTTTTACTGAATAGTTGCTCCCTGGCACCCGCTCCACCCAAAGCTGAAGTGCATCCCTACCAAATGGTTACTTGTGGCGATACCCGTATTGATCCCTACTTCTGGTTGTGCTATCGCGATTCGCAAAAGGTGCTGGACTACCTGCTAGCTGAAAATGCCTACACGGAGGCCATGATGAAGTCCACCATGCCACTTCAGGAAAAACTATTCAACGAGTTGAAATCGCGCAAAAAGGTAGAGGATGTTACAGTTCCTGCGTTTATGAACGGTTATTTTTACTACACGCGATTTGAGGAAGGGAAAGAGTACCCCATTAACTGCCGCAGAAAAGGTAACATGGATGCCCCCGAGGAGGTAATTCTCGACGAGAATGAAGTTGCTGCCGGTCAGCGGTACTGCCAGGTTGCCAGCTTGGATATTTCGCCCAACAACCAAATTCTTGCCTTCGGGGTTGATACCCTAGGCAAAAGATTGTTCACCATTTACTTTAAAAACTTGGAAACCGGCAAGTTGCTCCCAATCAAGATTGATAATACTACCGGAACAATTGCCTGGGCAAGCGATAGCCAAACGCTCTTTTACACGCAGAAAGACCAAACCCTCCGCCCGTCAAGGATTTATCGCCATAAAATTTCCAAAAATGCCAATCCAAAGGATGAGCTGGTTTACTATGAAGCCGATTCAACATTTAGCACTCATGTTGTTAACTCCAAATCGTTGGAATACATCTTTATATTCAGCAGCAGCGGTTCATGCTCCGAGTACCGCTACCTAAAGACCAGCACACCCGAAGGTAAATTTAAGGTATTTCAACCCCGTATGCCCGGTGTGGAATACACCGTAGAGCACTCGGGTAACTTTTTCTACATTATGACCAGCTGGAATGCCGAAAACAATAGGATTATGGAAACGCCTCTGACATCTACCCGAAAGGAAAGCTGGAGGGAACTTGTCCCGAACAGGAGTGATGTGCTGGTCATGAATGTGGACATCTTTAAGGATTTTCTTGTTGCTACAGAGCGAAAAGACGCTTTAATCCAGGTTAAGGTGATATCACTCAGGGATAAATCGCAGCACTACATCGATTTTGGCGAGGAGGTATATACTGCTTTACCATCGGTAAACTCCGAGTTTAACACTTCATCATTTGTTTACTTTTACACCTCGCTCACCACACCGGGAGTAACCTGCGAGTACAACATGCAAACCCATCAGAAAAAAATACTCAAGCAAAATGAGGTTCTTGGTGGCTATAACCCTGATAACTACGAAACAAAGCGTTTATGGGCAACCGCAGCCGATGGGGTTAACATTCCTATTTCGGTGGTTTACCGCAAGGGCATTAAGCTAGACGGAAAAAATCCGTTACTCATATACGGTTATGGGGCTTACGGCTACCCGGTAAATCCCACCTTCGATCCTAACCTGCTAAGCCTGCTCGATAGGGGCTTTGTGTATGCAATTGCACACGTCAGGGGAGGACAAGAGCTGGGTCGCAAATGGTATGAAGATGGCAGGAAGTTATGCAAAATGAACACATTTACCGACTTCATTGCCTGCACCGAATGCCTTGTTGAGCAGAAATACACCTCGCCTGATAGGATAGTAGCACAGGGCGCAAGCGCCGGAGGCCTCCTGATGGGGGTTATTGCCAACCTTCGTCCCGATTTATACAGGGCAATTGTAGCTGAAGTTCCCTTTGTTGACGTGCTTACCACCATGCTTAATCCTAACCTACCGCTCACAACTGGAGAATATGATGAATGGGGCAACCCAAACGATTCCATAGTTTACCACTATATAAAATCATACTCCCCTTACGATGGCGTTAGGCAGCAGGATTACCCTAGCATGCTTGTTCTAGCCAGCTACTATGATTCTCAAGTTCAGTATTTTGAACCCGCCAAGTGGGTAGCCAAGTTGAGAGCCAGCAAAACAGATAACAACCTCCTACTTCTAAAAACAGATATGGAATCGGGTCATGCGGGTAGTTCGGGCAGGTACAAAACTCTAAAAGATGAAGCTTTTGTGTACGCATTTATACTTCACGCAGTAGGAATTGAGGACTAGAATCACTCTACAGTCGCTTCCAGCTAGTCAAGTTCAAAGTGTTTTTTTACAAGCTCCAGTAATTTTTCCCGGTTTATGGGTTTGGAAATGTAATCATTACATCCCACGCTAAGGGCTTTCTCCCTGTCGTTTGTCATGGCATAGGCCGTTTCGGCAATAATAACCACGTTGGAGCTTACCTCTCTAATTTTTTTGGTTGCTTCATAGCCATCCATTTCTGGCATTTTAATATCCATAAGTATTAGATCGGTATCGGGGTTACTAAGAAACATGCTCACAGCATCGGCACCATTCCTGGCCGATATTATTTCACCTGCAATATCCCTCAGCTGATTCTTAAGTAGTATTCCCGAGGGGACATCATCCTCGGCTATAAGAATTTTCAACTTTTTACTAAATGGTTGACTTACCGAATCGTTTTTATCCTGATTTAAAGCATTAGAATAAGATTGCTGCTGACGAGCAGCAGGCCGAACCGGTATGGTAAAATGGAAAGTGGAACCTTTCCCTACTTCGCTTTCCACCCAAATACTCCCCCCCAGGAGCTCTACATACGATTTTGCAATGGCTAGCCCCAATCCAGCACCCTCGTACCTGCCAGAGTAGTTGGTGTTAGCCTGAACGAACCGCTCAAATATCTTTCCGATAGTCATAGGGGGAATTCCGATGCCTGTGTCCCTCACGTAAAACTCCAGGTACTCCTCCTTTAATTTGCAACCAAACGCTACACTTCCGTTATCGCAATACTTTATGGCGTTTTTGACTAGGTTCGATAGAATTACCTGCAACTTTAACGGATCGGTAGTAACAGTGGCTTGCTCATCAGGTAGCTGGTATTCCAGAAAAAATTTTAGCCCCTTACTATCGGCGTCGGGCTTAAAAAAGTTCAACGCATACTGCAGCTGCTCGTTTACGTCGCATTGGCTTAGGTTCACCTGCACTTCACCCGACTCAATTTTAGAAATGTTGATAAGGTTGTTGATTATATCGAGCATTCGCTGACCGCTCTGCTCAATAACGTCAAGGTATTCCCTTACCTCCTCTTCCGAGAGTCTCGGGTTTTTTAGTAGCTGGGCAAAACCAAGTATTCCGTTCATCGGGGTTCGAATTTCGTGGCTCATGTTGGCCAAAAATGCCGATTTTAGCCTATCGCTCTCCTCCGCCTTCTCACGTGCGGCTATTAGCTCAGCCTCCCAATTCTTTTGCTCAGTGATGTCCCTGGAAACAGCTATCACCACTTTTCTACCGAAGTACTCGCCGGAAGTTAAGCTTACCTCTTTAGGAAAAATGAAGCCATCGCTACGACGTCCCCAGAATTCAAAGATTTGGGGTTGTCCGTTGTACGCCTTTTGGATACAAGCTGCCACCATTTCTATGTCGTTTTTACCCGGGGCAGACAGATCATCAGGCTTTTTCCCGATAAAGTACTCCCGCTGGTATCCAAAGTATTTTTC
>Ga0302252_1000625_pt1 | contig 28220 bp, 17 predicted proteins | sample AAG_RA_Leu_MG_FD_193511 | JGI IMG/M metagenome (GOLD analysis project Ga0302252, IMG submission 193511) | Enriched activated sludge microbial communities from anaerobic digester in WTTP, New Holstein, Wisconsin, United States - AAG_RA_Leu | ecosystem: Engineered > Bioreactor > Anaerobic >... | reverse complement strand
CCGACGGGGATTTGGAAGGAGTGCCCGATGGTCCCTTTGAAGGAGACGCCTTTATCGGGGCAGGCTCTATGACTGTCGATTCCCTTGTGGCCACGTCATTGAAATACGTGTCGATCTGCTTCTTCATCTGGTCATCCGGCTTCAGAGACATTATCTGTTTTGCCTCTCTGAACGCGTTTGACTTTTTCGTCCAGGCCGCGGGCTCTGTCTGGACATAACAGAGGAAGAGCTGGTAGTGGGCAAATATGTTTTTCGGATTTTTCGCTGTCACTTCTCTGAAGCAGACTATCGCCTTATCGTAGTCCATCCTGTTGAAGTGCTCCACTCCCTTTGTGAAGACTCCCTGATCGTCAGCAGGCATCTTCCGGGACGCTGCCGGCGAAGGTGCTGCAGCTGCAGTCGGTGCAGGCGTGGCAGACTGCTCTGATGACGCAGATGGCTGCGCCGACGGCTCTGCCGACGCAGGCGGCTCTGAAGACGGGGAGGAAGGGGCCGGCGTATTCGAGACCTCGGTCACTGCCGTCGACGTCGCTGAAGGTGAATTGTTCGAGACAGGCTTCTTTTCATACTGGAAATAAAAATAGACCACTATGATGAGCAGAGCGAACAGAAGAATTAAAAGCGCCTTGATGAAGCCCATTTTCCCGACCCCCGTCCTTTGAGATCGAATTTTAACGCTCAGAATTTTCGCCATTTTTAATGGCAGAGATTTTGATTACCACAGCTTTTGCTGTGGTCGTTAACTATGCTGGTTGAGTACAATTCTCACTATTTCTCCGTCATGGAAAAAGATCCTACTCAAGCAAATGAAGTGCGCGACGTGAAGTTGAACAGGGGGAGATCGGCGCCTGCCTCCAGTCCGGCAGGGGCGATCAGTCCCAGATATTATAAGGACATAGAGGAGTGGCTTCAAAGACTATGTTGAGCACCTGTCTCGAAGCGCTCTCCGGAAGCGAAAATGCCTTGGCGATCTGCCTTGCTGTCTCGACCATCTCGGACGAAGCCCCGCCTATATGGGTCTGCTCCTCCTCGGCGGCAGGCTCGGGTTTGGACGGCTCATCGATCGAACTCGGCATCTTCTTGCCTCTCGAGACATACTCGTACAGCTCGAGCATCAGGTTCAGCGTATCCCACGAATCCTCCTGGTCTTCAAACGGGGTCTTCTTTATGTTGAGAATGTGGAACAGCGGGATGAAATGCCCATACTGGGAGTTGAATATCTCCAGATCCTCCATGAATATCTCCCTCTGCGTGGGAAATGCAGTCAATGTGTTCTCCACTTCTTCGAGCGGTACTCCTCCTGCCTTGGAAGCCCTGCATATCCTCAGGTTCTTGAGGCCGAACTCGGTTCCCATCATGATGAGATCGACCAGGAGCCTGTGAGGCACCTTTCTGCGCCTGATACTGACCTTCTTGTTCTCTATCGTTTTGACCGCCTTGATATACTTCAGCGGCTCCACCCTGTGAATCATGAGAGTCTGCGTGCCGCCAAGGAACGGGGGGCTGTTCTCCGTCCTGAGGCGCCGCTCTTCCGCCAGACTGCCAAACTCCTTCATCAGAGTCTCAGGAGCCTTTGACCTTATTATCGATGAGAAGGGCCTGCCCTCCCTGTCGATGTAGTCCTTCCACGTTTCGAGCACCGACTCGATCAGCGCGTCGATCTGCTGCTGCGGCACGACGAGCAGATACCTGCTCCTGTTCTGATTCTCGTCCGCCTTGAGAGCGACATTCGCTCCTGTTATGATCCTGGCGAGCTGTACCTTGTTTTCCGGCACCGAGATATAGGGAAGCAGATCTACGTCGATGTCCGTCGGAGAGGTATCGTGAGAGCTGTTGCTGCTCATCTTTCCGGTTTTAGGCACATTTTCGATATACTCGTCCAGCTTTTTCAGAGTAGCCTCTATGTCTTTTGCGCTCTGCTCCTCCCACTGCGGGGATTTCTGCTTTGACGGAGCCTTTACAGGCGCAGGAGTGTCCGCTGCGGCGCAGGCCTTTATCAGAACAGGCTGCGGAAGAGGAAGCCGCTTTCGCAGCAGCAGGCGCAGCTTCGATGTCAGAGCCTTCGCCTTGACGTCCTCACTGCTGTCTCCGAGACCTCTTTCAATCTCATATTCGACCATCAGCACATCGTTTCTTGAGGTTACAAAGGAGCGGGCAGCCACGAGCTCCACGGCCAGCGCGCGCAGATCTGCGTGGGAGCTGTCCATCAGCTCGGAGATCATGTTGCGGACCTGGAAGTGGAAGTTCCTGTCGTCGAATGATTTGAAGTAGCTCTTGACTTCTGTCAGGTCAGACAGGCATAGTGCAGAGATTACCAGCGACCCGGCTATGGGAACGATCTCAGGGTAGCTGGCGGCCTTTGCCATCGCCTCCAGGACCATTATCTCGACAGCAGCCTCTCCGCTGCCTGAGTCCATGTATTTCAGCATCGCTTCAAGAGTTCTGGCGCTCACATGCTTGGTAATCTTCTGCTGAACATCAGGGCTGGTCAGCCACGTTTTGACTTTTTTCTTGAGCACCGTCTCGCTTTCGAGGCTGACATGGGAAGGCAGTGCTGTCAGAATCCCGGAGAGCTCCGGGTACAGCTTTTCAAGGGTCTGCTCGTCTTTCGACTTGTCGGTATCCTTGTTCAGCAGCCTCTCGAACCGCGCCTCGTAAAGATAGTCAGGCAGTGACTCAAGCCGTGGGAAGACTATTTTTTCATTCCCCGCGCTCCAGTCTGCCGGGATCTTCTGGAGCAGAGCTTCCTGTGCGTCCGGCGATTCAATGTGAACATACTGGCGGCTTCCTCTGGAATCCCGGAATATCACGATCTCGTTTTCCTTCTCTGCCGATGAAGTCCGGCTTTCAGCAAATCCGCCGATCATTGTCTTCATGAAGTTATAGCTCCTGAAGCCTGAGTAGAACTGATCCAGAGAGCCGCTGCTGATCATGTTCCCAGCCTCTTCATCTCGATCAGATGACTGTATATTTTCAATGGTCATCTTCTTCCACAGGACTTTTCTGTCAAAATCTGACTGGAAGCTCGCCATTATGGGATATCTCGACTTGAGGATCGTCTCCAGGTCCGATCTGTTCAGGTGATCAATTGACGGAATAAGGCAGAGTATCAACCCTGTCGGTTTCTTTCCGGATTCATCGCCTGAGATTTCAGGGAGGTCTTGCTGTTTAACAAGGCTGAACGATCTCTCGCCGCCGCTGTCTGTCGTCTGTATGATCAGCCCCTTAGACGATATGTCGAGCAGCCCCTTCGCCACAGACCTGAATGAAGAATCTGAGCCGCTTCCAGGATCGAAGGCCCTGAGCTTTATATCGCAGGCGTCTGCTATGGACATCACTGTATAGGGGCTCAATGAGAATGGCGACGAGAAATCGAGTGATTCGAGACTCTCCCTGTCCCGGATCCCGATCTCTGTCTCGACAAATATGGCGAGGGCGATCAGGTAATGGGAGCTGAGAATGACGCCGTGTGATGCCAGATATCCGGACAGGAAGTCGATGCACTTCGTGTTGACTCCGCTGAGCCTTTTCTCCAGATCCGGGAGGGCGGAAAGCGCCGCTCCTGCATTGTCATTTGGAACATTATCCAGCAGGGCCGCCAGAAGCGATGCACTCTCGCTGCATTCGTGCAGGCTTGATGTGCTGAAGATGAAAGTCTTCAGCAGCATGCCCATGTGGGAGACAGGCGGGATCCTCTCAAAAACCTTTTCAACTCTGTGGACAGCAACGAAGTTCTTCAATTCGAGCGCCCCTGGGAGGTGAAAGTCGATATAAACCTCTTCCTGTCCCTCTTTCGAAAACGTGAAGTTGAGATGGAGCTCTCCTGACTCGCTCTCCCTTATTGCAGCCTCCCTGATGGAGTAGTCCGCATCTGGTGCCATAGCTGATCTGGTGGATGTCTCAATCCTTATGTTCCTTCTCTCTTCGACTGGCACCTCGCTGATGGCAGGTATCATACCCTTTTTATCCTTTTCACCCAGAAAGCTGGCCAGATCGCCTTTAACGGCAGTGTCGAGGGAGAAGAAATGATAGTCGTTGAATAGTGATATGAAGTCAATTCTGTGCGGCCCCTCAGGGTGTATCTTCACATAGTTCTTCGCCGCGATGATGTCCGTTTCATAAGTCTTATGGGCGATTGCCGCACCTTCCGGAGCAGTAGCCGTCCTGTCAGGTCCTCTCGAGTCTCCCGGTATATCCGAGCCGTTCTTCTGGCTCTGCACAGGAGTCTTTTGAAAGAGAAGCTTGTTCAGATTGTCTTTGAAAGTGCCAAAAAAGCTCATATGTTTCCTTAATCGTTAATACGACGGTGTTTCAGCTTCTATCTGTATTGTCAGCCCTGATACACTCTTCAACAGGCTCTGTCAAAATCCCCCTCTATTTTAACAAAAAGAGAAGTATCAATCAATAATGATTTGGAACTATAACAGGTATCAGCTGAAGGACTATATGGACACTCATGATATACTACTTTACGGCCAGGTATCTGGCTCAATGGCTCTGCATAACCTTTCCGGCCTCCTCCGGCTGAAGCCGGCCGGAGGAGCACCTCGCCGGCAGTCGGGACAGGACTGAAGGGGAGCAGTAACAAAATCTCATGTCAATAAAGGAAGAAGACCAGGGAAGTAGAACTTTGAACAGGGCGGGACATGCATGCGAGGGTGGCTCTCTCCAGAGTTTTCCCGCTTCCATAGTATGAAAATTGCCGGAGTGGGATATTATGGAATTCTGGTCCAGGATAAAGGAAATCATCTTACCTCCTCAAAGCTCCAGGAACCTCCTGCAGGAAAAACGCCTTTCACCCAGAGTCCGGTGCGATATAGAGGCAGTTCTCTACCGCAGCGAGGACGAAGCCTTCTCAGGCAAGATAGTCGATGTCGGTGTCAGCGGCATGAGGCTGGAATCCCCGAGGGCTCAGAAAAACGGAGATCGAATATCCGTTCGTGTTTCCAGAGGTCAGGGCCTGCATACGATTACAAAGTTCGAAGTCGATAAGATCCTCGTTGAGGTCCGCTGGTGCAGGAAGAAGAAAAAGTCTTCAGAGTTCCAGCTGGGCGTAAAATATGTAGACACGGAAAAGAATCTGAAGGGCTCATGGGTCACCTTCGTGCTCAACAAGTTTGGCTTCATGGTGGGCACTTCCTTCCAGAAGAGAAAGGACATCAGGGCGAGCTCGAAACTGCCTGTTCACTATGAGCTGAAGACAGGCAGCATGCACCAGGGAGTGGTGTACAACATCGGCCTGGGCGGCGTTCTTCTGACAGGCAGCATAGATCTGCCTGCAGGCTCGGAGATCAAGCTGAAGATAGGCCCATACAACAAGCTTCCCTCGTTGATGTGCCACGGAAAGGTCGTCAGGAAGAAGTTCTCATTGAAGGTCAACCTCTGGATGACAGGGGTGAGCTTCTACAATCAGAGCGATCAGGATCTCAAGCTGCTCGGCGATTACATCCTGACTGTGCTGAGAGAATCTGAGGTCAAAGAATAGAAAAAAGTCATTCGGCGCCGGCCTGTTTATTTTCCCCCGTTCCCCCTTTTTCATCGTCTGAATACATTTCGATCGTGGACTTCTTAACCTCTGGAAGGGTGGCCTTCCTTGTATATTCCAGATAGCCGTTCTTGATCAGATATCTGATGAAATCGGCGCTGAACGTCTTGTCCGAGCGGAACAGCTCGGGAAGTGTGATCTCGTTGCTCTCTATCGTCAGGATCCAGCTTTCATCAGATGACGATACAAGCCGGGATGTCTCTTCCTTTTTCTCCGACTTTCTCCTCAGAATGTTCGAGATTCCCACAACCACTATGAATGCCAGCACGAGCCAGAACGTTTTTTCATCCACCTCGAATCTGATGTGCAGAAGATGGGACAATGACTCGAGCGATATCTTGATACCTATGAAAAATACGATCTGGTAAGCTATGTCGTCCAGATGCTCAAACTTCTCGAGGAGTCTGATGAAGATCATAGCAACATAGCGCATTGTGAGAATCCCGGCTATCCCTCCTATCAATATTACAGAGATCTTGGGGCTCATCGCCACGGCTGTGGTAATGCTGTCTATTGAGAAGACGATGTCGGTGAACTCGACAAGCAGCACGGTTCTCCAGAAAGATGTGAGCTGATGCCCTGGCCCTGAGTGATTCTCCTCACTGTCCCTGCCGGATGGGAACATGTGTCTGAAGGCGAGGTGCATCAGATAGATGCCGCCCAGCAGCTTGACCAGCGATATTTTAATCAGATAGGCTGCAAGTATTACAGCGACTATTCTGAAGAAGATGGCTCCGAAGACCCCATATGTCAGCGCCTTTTTCTGAAGCGCCTTCGGCACCTTCTTGACAAGCGTGGCCAGAACAAGCGCATTGTCGACGGACAGAAGGCCCTCGAGCACAATGAGTGTAGCTATCGTCAGGATGTCATAAGGCGTATATGCTGTGAGCTCAGAGATGATTTGTTGCATGGCATTTCCTGATATGTTTTTATATTGTTTCTTTTAATTGCAGCTTTTTACCTCCATGCCACATGCCGGCGGCACAGAATGGCAGTCCGCGCCATGAATGAAGGAAAAATGAACTGAAGATAGAACTACAAACAATTCATTGATCAGCGATGGAGGGTATGGTGGAAATTACAGAGAGAATATCCCCGAAGATTTCAGCTGCTATCACTGCAGCAATACATCTGTATCTGGAAGAGGAGACGAAGGCCCCGCCTTTCATCATACTGCCTGCAGAGCTCCACTCGTCAAGCAGTCCCTGGCGTTTCGTGGGCCGCAAGGAGTGCATGGACGGCAGATTCTTTGTGCAGATGAAATATGGAAGAAAGTAGCGCCGAACCCGCAAGAACAATCACAAGAGGTGAGGAATAACAATGGAAAAGAAGAAAAAACAGCCAGATCTTACAAAACCGGTTCTCATTTCTGATACGACCTTCAGGGACAGCCATCAGTCCTCCATAGCGACCAGGCTAAGAATGGAAGACATGGAGCCGGTGGCCAGGGATATGAACAAAGTCGGATTCTACTCCATGGAGGTGTGGGGAGGAGCCACTTTCGATGTAACGACTAGATTCCTGAACGAGGATCCCTGGGTCAGGATCACACAGTTCAAGAAACTGATGCCCGACACGAAGCTCACCATGCTCCTCAGAGGACAGAATCTCGTGGGGTACCGCCACTATGCCGACGATGTCGTGGAAGCGTTCGTCGATACGACCTGCGAGGCAGGCATAGACATCTTCAGGGTCTTCGACGCCCTGAACGACGAGCGCAACTTCATCACGGCCTTCAAGGCGATAAAGAAGAATAAAAAGCACATCCAGGGCTCTATCTGCTACTCACTGACTGAGAGGCGGCTCGGCGGCCCGATATATAACGTGAAATACTATGTAGACAAGGCGAAGACGCTTGTCGAAATGGGCGCAGACAGCATCTGCATTAAAGACATGGCCGGTCTCATGTCGCCCTATGACGCCTTTGAGCTCATATCCTCGCTTAAGGATGCAGTCGACCTCCCCATACAGCTCCATACTCACTACACCAGCGGCATGGGCTCGATGACCCTTCTGAAGGCCGTGGAAGCCGGCGTGGACATAATAGACACATGTCTCGCGCCTTTCGCGCTGAGATCGTCGCAGCCTGCGATTGAGCCGCTCCTCGCAGGCCTGCACAATACACAGAGGGATCCAAAGCTCGATCTGGACCTGATTCTCAGAATCGGAGACAGGATAGAGGAAATAACTCCCAAGTACAAGCATTTCCTCGACAGTACGAAGATGTCCGTAATCGACACCGGAGTGCTTGCGCACCAGATCCCAGGCGGAATGACGACGAACCTGGTATCGCAGCTCAGAGAGGCGAACGCCCTCGACAAGATCAAGGACGTTTTCGAAGAGCTGCCCAAAACCAGAAAGGATCTCGGCTATCCTCCACTCGTGACTCCCACGAGCCAGATAGTGGGAATCCAGGCAGTGCAGAACGTTCTGTTCGGCAAATACAAGATATTCTCGTCACAGGTCAAAGACTACATTTACGGCCTGTATGGCAAGCCGCCTGCGCCGATAGATCCGGAAGTGCAGAAGAAGGCCCTTGCCGGGTATGAGCGGGGCGAGACGCCGATCACGTGCAGGGCAGCAGATGTTCTCGAGCCTGAGCTGGAAAAAGCCAAGAAGGCCACCAAGGGCCTTGCAAGGGATATGAGAGACGTATTGACCTATGCGCTCTACCCGATAACAGGCATGAAATTCCTCAAATGGAAGTACGGACTCGAGACTCCGCCTCCTGAGGTGCTGCCCAAGACCATCGAAGATGTCAAGAAGGAGAATGAGCTGATACAGAAGGCCCTTAAGGGACAGCTCGTCGAGAAGGTCGAGAAGGATCTGCCTGAGAAGGGCCCAGGCATAAGGACTTTCAACGTGTTCGTCGATGAGGAACACTATAAGGTCGAGCTAGAGGAGGTCGGCGGTATTCCCAATGTTACGAGCATAGTCAGATCGGCGCCTCAGGCTCCTCCGCCGGAGAAGAAGGTGGAGAGACCTGCCCCGCCACCTAAGCCAAAGCCCGCCCCGAAATATGAGGCTCCGAAGGCTGCCGCGGCAGAGGCAAAGGAAGGCGAGACGCCTGTGCTCTCCCCGATGCCGGGCCTCGTAATCAAGTATGACAGGAAGGTGGGCGATGAGGTGAAAGAGGGAGAGCCTGTGCTCATCCTCGAGGCGATGAAGATGCAGATGGCAGTAAACTCTCCTGCATCAGGGACGGTCAAGGCAATCAACTTCAAGCAGGGAGATTCTGTCGAGAAGAACGCCGTTCTCGCCGTGATTGGATAGGGCGCGGATATCAGGGGCAGCGATCATTGACATTTAAACAACCGATAGGAGTCTGCATAATGAGTATCGAGGAAAAACTGCAAAAGCTTGAAATGGCCAACAAGGAAGCCGAGCTCGGAGGGGGCCAGGACAGGATCGACAAGCAGCACAAAAGCCGCAAGCTCACCGCAAGGGAGAGGATCCTGAGCCTTCTCGATGAGGACACTTTCATGGAGATAGATAAATTTGTCGTTCATCAGTGTCACGATTTTGATATGGAGCAGCAGAAGATCCTTGGAGACGGAGTGGTGACAGGGTATGGAAAGATAAACAACAGGCTTGTCTATGTCTTTGCCCAGGACTTCACAGTGTTCGGAGGCTCCCTCTCAGGAGCATACGGTCAGAAGATATGCAAGATAATGGATCTGGCAGTCAGGAACGGAGCTCCGATAATAGGGCTCAACGATTCCGGCGGCGCCAGGATCCAGGAGGGCGTCGTGAGCCTTGCAGGCTACGGCGAGATATTCAACAGGAATGTGCTGTCATCAGGAGTCATCCCTCAGCTCTCCGTGATTATGGGGCCCTGCGCAGGAGGCGCCGTCTATTCGCCGGCCATTACGGACTTCATTTTCATGGTCAAAGACACGAGCTATATGTTCATAACAGGGCCTGAGGTCATCAAGGCTGTGATGGGCGAGGAAGTGACACAGGAGCAGCTCGGAGGGGCGATGACTCACAACTCTGTCAGCGGAGTGGCCCACTTCGCATGCGCCAACGATGAGGACGCCCTCAGGATGGTGCAGGAGCTGCTGAAGTTCATCCCGCAGAACAACCTGGAGGATCCGCCTACAGTGCTCTGCGACGATGATCCCAACAGAGTCGAGCCGTCGCTCAGGAAGATAGTGCCTGACGACCCCACGAAGCCATATGACATGCTCGAGCTGATAAGGACTGTTGTAGATGACAACTATTTCATGGAAGTGCATCAGTCCTTTGCGAGGAACATAATCGTCGGGTTCGCGAGGCTTGCAGGCTATTCGGTCGGAATCGTCGCCAATCAGCCTGCCGTGCTTGCCGGCTGCCTGGACATCAAGGCGTCGATAAAGGCGGCGCGCTTCGTGCGGTTCTGCGACGCCTTCAATATCCCTCTCGTGACGTTTGTCGACGTGCCCGGGTTCATGCCCGGCACCGAGCAGGAGTTCGGAGGGATCATCAATCACGGCGCGAAGCTGCTGTATGCCTACGCCGAGGCTACTGTACCCAAGCTCACGCTGATAACGAGAAAAGCGTATGGCGGAGCTTACGACGTAATGGCCAGCAAGCACATAAGAGCGGATCTGAACCTTGCATACCCTACAGGCGAGATCGCAGTGATGGGGCCTGAAGGAGCTGTCAAGATAATCTCGAGGAAGCAGATCAAGGAGAGCGACACCCCTGAGCAGACCCAGGCAGAGCTGGTCCGTGATTACAAGGAGAAGTTTGCCAATCCATACAGAGCTGCAGAGCTGGGTTACATAGACGAGATAATCGATCCCCAGTATACGAGGCCGAAGCTCATCATTTCGCTGGACAGCATCAGGAACAAGCGCGAGACCCTGCCTCCCAAGAAGCACGGAAACATCCCGCTCTGATGAGAGTCCTGCCCGGATATGACAGAAGACCCCGTGAGGGGTCTTCTTTGATTTCTGATGGCGAGCAGGCCTGTAAGCCGGGTTCTGTCTGCAGGCATGAGCCTGCGCGATGACCATTTATCTGGGATGCCTGTTGCCAGGCACCTCGAGCGGCCTTACCCGAGGGCTGACTGACGGGCCGCCATGTGTCCCTCCTATTTGGCCTTGCTCCGGGTGGGGTTTACCTGGCCAGGGTGTCGCCACCCTGCCGGTGAGCTCTTACCTCGCCGTTGCACCCTTACCTCCCCTTTAGGGAGGCGGTCTTCATTTCTGTGGCACTTTCCTGAGAGTCGCCTCTACTGGGTGTTACCCAGCACCCTGCCCTGTGGAGCCCGGACTTTCCTCAGGCAGACTTGTCCGCCTGCGGTCATCCGGCCTGCTCGCCAGCGACATTATAGCAGAACTGCAGAGTTTAGGCAATTGCCCTGCGGCTCTATTTGAGAGGCTCTTCTGTCACCACGCCTCTGCTTCTCTGGTAGTAGATTGTTTTCATGCCATAGTTGTAAGGGGTGGGGCAGGAGATAATGTAGTCCTTTTTCTTCTGCAGGCGGGCATAGTTGAAATATCTTCCTGAAAGGGGGCAGCAGAGCCTGTTTTTCGCCTCCTCGGGGTCCACTTTTTTGACATATCTCAGAAACTCATCGCCGTAGAACTGATAGGAAGTCGGATATATCCCCTGATGCGCATTGGCCCAGAGCTCCACCGCCAATGACAGGGTCTTGATGCTCTTCGAGATTCTCCGCAGGTTTTCCTCATTACCTGAAGATCTGGCCGGCAGGCTCACGTATGCCATCAGAATCAACATGAAAATGAATACGAAATACTTTTTCATCGGTACGCCTCCCTGGCACGGACACTTACTGCCCGGTATTTTACACCAGTATAGCAGAAAATCCGGCCGGTCTCAAGAAACCGAGCCTGTCAGGATTTCGCGGCAGTATAAATCATTACATATTTTTAAAGTGGTCCCGGCAGCCATTAATCTCTTCGACGATTGTTCCGATAGAGAGTACGCAAATAATCCAGACACTGTCAACACCAAGAGTATGAATGGAAGCTCCGGAAACAGAATCCTGATCGTAGATGACATAGCGGAGAATATTGAAGTACTGGGCAACATACTGTCCAGAGAAGGGTACAGCCTCGGCTTTGCCTGCAGGGGCGCTGATGCCATAACCCGCGCGCGTTCCGGACTGTATGATCTGATACTCCTCGATATCCTGATGCCCGAGATGGACGGCTTCCAGGTTTGTGAGATCCTGAGGAGCGAAGCTGCGACAGCAGAGATACCTGTAATCTTTCTGTCAGCCAGAGTGGATAACGAGAGCATAGTCAGAGGCTTCGAGGCCGGCGGCCAGGACTACGTTACAAAGCCTTTCAACGCTGCAGAGCTTCTGGCCAGAGTCAGAACACACCTGGAGCTGCGCAGAAGAAAAAGAGCGCTCGAAGAGCTCAACAGAACTCTCGAGATCAGAGTGGCGGAGAGGACTGAAGAGCTTTCCAGAGCCAACGAAAGGCTCTCGGTGCTTGAGCACGCCAAGAGTGATTTTCTTGCGCTTATAAGCCATGAAATCCGGACGCCGCTGAACGCGATGATCAATCTCGTGGACATACTGAGCGATCTTTCTGATGAAGGCATACAGAAAGATCTCATATCCGATCTGAGAACATCGATCAGGCGGTTCTCAAAGCTGTCTGAAACAGCATTGACAATCACCTCGTTCAAGGTCAACTCCAGAAATGTAAGCAGGGAGAGCTTCCGCCTCGATTCGCTGTTCAGCGCCATCATAGAGCATAACAGGGAGGGCGCCCTGGAAAAAGAGCTGCAGGTGCTCACGGACATAAATCCGCCTAATCTGGAAGTAGAAGTCGATCGCGAGCTTTTCATACTCTGTCTTGACAACATCTTCCACAATGCAGTACAGTTCAGCTCGCACGGCGATAGTATCGAGATCAGGGCATCAGAGGCAGATGGTGTGATCGATATTGAGATAGCAGATAACGGACCGGGCCTGACAGATACGGTATACGCAAACATCTTCGACATCTTCACCGCAGGCGACATGAAGCATCACTGTGAGGGATTCGGCCTCGGGCTTGCCACGGCGCGCCTTATAGTGGAGGCCCATGGAGGCTCGATTGGAATCAGGGATCGAATCCGGCAGGGCCTTTGTGTAATGCTTTCGCTGCCTGTCCACGAGGCGGTGAAACATGAGTGACAGGATGGCTGACGAAACAGGCGTGATAACCTCAGCGCCTTCCCTCTGCAGACCAGGCTCAGTCTGCATTTTTCCTGCAGGCATAGGAGGTTCTGCCGGTGAAGCCGCATTCCTCGCCGGAGGAGTTGACGTCGCAGTCAATGTGGCCTTAATAGCCACAGACCTGACCGGCACGATAACGCTTTTCAATGCAGGCGCCGAGAGAATGCTTGGATACAGCGCCGCTGATATGATAGGCAGGACGACTCCTCTCTGCTATCTGCTGAAATCGGAGCTTGACGAGATCGCTGAAGAGCTGAAGAGGAACACAGGCCAGACGCTCACCGGCTTTGAGGCGTTCACTTTTCAGGCGGTTCAGGGCAGGAATTCGCAGCGTGACGTTACAGCTGTATGCATGGACGGCAGGCGCCGCACAGTCAAACATTCCATATCTACTCTGAGAGACTCACACGGAGAAATCTCAGGCTTCTTCATCGTGGCAAGGGATATAACTGAGCAGAAGACTGCTGTCAAGCGCCTGATGGCAATCAACAGCTGTTTTCTAAGCTTTGGAGCCGATCTCGCAGGCAACATCGACAGGCTCATCGCGCTTCTCGGCGAGAATCTGAAAGCGGATATGGTATTGTACAACAGGGTGAACGGTGACTCGGTACAGACCGTCTCCAGATGGAACGTTCCAGACGACCTCGACGCAGCTGAGCTTTCCCGGGAATGGGTTTGTCACGATGTTATCAGGGCCGGGAAAAAAGCTCCATTCATCGTCCAGGATCTGAAGCATTCAAAGTATGCGATGACGGATCGAGTTGTCACAAAGTACAATCTGCACAGCTATATGGGCGTTGTGATTGAGTTGAACGGCTTCCCATACGGCACAGTCTGCGTCTTCTACAGGCGTCATTTCGAGCCTCAGCCGGAAGATCTGCAGTTCATATCTTTTATCGGATCGGCCATCGAGGTGGAGGAGCAGCGCTGCAAGGCCGAGGAGGCTGCCAGGGAGAACGAGCAGTGGATATCTGCAATCTTCAACAGCCTTCAGAACGCCATCATAGTAATAGACGCCGATACCCACGTAATCGTCGACGTGAATCCTGTGGCTTCGGCAATGATGGGTCTTAATGCCGACGAGATAAAAGGGAATATATGCCACCGCTTCATCTGCCCGGCTGAAAGAGGGCGGTGCCCTGTGACAGACCTCGGCATGAAAGTAGACTGCTCCGAGCGGGTCCTTATAGACATCAATAAAAATGCCATACCTGTGTTTAAGACTGTCACTACTGTAAGGATCAGAGATAAGCAGTATCTTATAGAGAGCATGATAGACATTACTGAGAGAAAGAGGGCGGAGACAGAGATTCTGCGCGCCAAGGAGCAGGCCGACAGAGCGAACAGGGCCAAACTGGAGTTTCTGGCGAACATGACTCACGAGATCAGAACGCCGATGAACGCGGTACTGGGTTTCGCCGAGATCCTCAAGGGCTCACTGTCAGACGAGCGCTCCCTCGATCTCGTCAAAGGAATCACCACAAGCGGCAGAAACCTGCTGGAGCTGATAAATGACATCCTCGATCTCTCCAAGATAGAGGTCGGGAAGCTGGAGATCCGCAGTGAGACTGCGGAATTGAGGAAGATCTGCAGCGAGATAGCGCAGATCTTCCTGCCAAAGCTGGAGGAAAAGGGCCTTGCATTTGAGATCACAGTCCATGACAGCGTGCCGGTATGTCTTGTGTTCGATGAGACCAGGATCAGGCAGATCCTTCTGAATCTGGTGGGAAATGCGGTAAAGTTCACCGATCTGGGAAGTGTGACGCTCAACGCCAGCGTGGAAGGGCATCCGCAGGTCGGCGGGACAGTCGATCTGATAATCGAGATCTCAGACACAGGTATAGGCATCCCTGAAGAGGAGCAGCAGGTAATCTTCGAGGCCTTCAGGCAGAGAGAGGGGCAGAGCACGAGAAAGTATGGAGGCACCGGGCTAGGATTGACAATCACCAGACGGCTCATCGAGATGATGGGCGGCAGCATATCGCTGAGAAGCTCAGTGGGAAAGGGGACGACGTTTACGATAGCCCTGAAGGATGTAATGGTGCCCCATCAGCAGGAAACCGGCCTTGAAATGCCTGAGCAGAGCTTCGAAGAAGTAGAGTTCGCCGGTTCAGCCGTTCTTCTGGTCGAAGACAGCGAATCGAACTGCCAGGTCGTCAAGGGCTACCTGGATTCTCACAGAATATCACTCTCGACAGCTGCAAACGGACTGGAGGCTTTGCAGATGCTCGAAGCTGCCAGACCCGACCTCATCATAATGGATCTGCAGATGCCTGTAATGGATGGCCTGGAGGCGACAAGGCGCATAAAGGGCGACGAACGCTTTCGGGGAATACCGGTAATAGCGTTTACAGCCTCCTCATTAAAAGATCCAGATGGAGATATGAGCTCTCTGATGGACGGTTATCTGAGAAAGCCTGTTTCAAAGTCGGATCTGCTCAGGGAGATGATTAAGTTTCTGCCCTTCCATATCAGACAGGAAGAGCCTGTGAAAGCGGACAGGGGAGAGGCGGCTCAGATCGACGTCGAGCTCATCGTGAAGCTCGAGGGGCCGCTGATGGAGCGATGGGCAAAAGCATCTGAGAACATGCTGATAGAGGATATCAGGCTCTTTGCCGGCAATCTGATGGAGGCAGGGAAGGCTCATCAGGACAGCAGGCTGGAAGAATACGGCAAAGCCCTCATGGGCTTTGCCGGGTCATTCAAGATAGAAAGGATGACTAAGTCTCTCGAGAGATTCCCTTCGATTGTCAGGGAGTATGAAGCCCTGAAGTAAGGCTCCGGTTGTGAAGCAGCGATTCCTCTGCCCTGCCTGCATCCACTGCAGGCTGCTGCTGCAATACCTCGTCGGCCTCAGCGGCTTTCAGCTTCATCTCCGCATCGTGATGCCGCTTCCTCAGGTTGTCGCTCACCTTCTCGGCGCCGAACGCTATCAGCTCTGCTATCGAGAGAGCTCCGAGCACTACAGCCGATGTCACTCCTCCGAACATGAAGAGCGCCGCCGCGCTTGCCCCTACGCCGAGGCTCAGCGCGCCGAGTATGACCTTTTCCTTGTTCTTGTGGGAGATGCCTTCGTGGATCAGTTTTCCGCCTGAATAGAGCTCTGAGGCGGCGAATACCATGCCGAGAGTCTTTCCGATTGCTCCGGCGACAGGAGAGTTGATCATGCCAGCCACTGAGGGATTTATCAATTTTGAAGTGCTGTCAAGCGTGGTGAGCATCTGCGCCGATGAGATGGCCGCATTTCCGGCAAGGCCCAGCTCGCCTGCTGCACGGAAGCCTGCGAGGCCGTCCTTCCTGGCGATAGCTTCCTTCAGATCCTTCGCGCCCTTCACTGCGAAGAAGACTCCCGCAATTGCGGTTCCGGCGCCGGCCGCGACACCTGCTTTCCCCTTGATTCCCGATTCGGCTATGATATCAGAACCGGTCTGCAGGATGGTGGTGCCCACCTCCGAAATGGTGTAGATGCGCTCCATCACCTCGGGAGTCGTTTCGAGGTCCTGGATGCCGTCAACTATGCTCTCTGTCTCGCATTCCTTCTTCGGCCCTGAAGGCGCGGCCGAGCCTCTGGGCACCTGTACCGAGCCAGGAGTCCTATTGTCAGGGATTGAAGGAGGTATTGTGCTGCTCATATTCTGCTTCCGTGCATTTTGATTGTATTTATATATATTATAAATTTACCCACCCTGTTTGTGAATCCCCCGTTTGTTAACAATCGGTTAACTTTCGGAAAACTTTTATGCCTTATCCTGTCACGCCGGTGAAGGGAAAGGCCGGGAAGTGGAGTAGATCATATCTTCCGGAATCCAAAATATCATTTCAGTACTCTGAATAAAATGATAAAACATCAATAATGGATTTTCATTTAATATGAAAAAGGAGGAGACATTCATGGCAGAAGACACGGCAGAAGCTGTCAAAGGGGAGAAGGGCACCATCTCAGTGCAGATGGAGAATATATTTCCCATCATCAAAAAGTGGCTCTATTCGGAGAAGGACATCTTTCTCAGGGAGCTGGTCTCGAACTCGCTCGATGCCATAAACAAGCTCAGGCATCTGGCCAGCATAGGCGAGTGGAACGGCTCCAAGGAGAGCGATGACTATTACATTGACATCATTGTCGATAAGGAAAAGGGAACCCTCACTGTCAGAGATAACGGGATCGGCATGACCGCAGATGAGATAAAGCAGTATATCAATGAAGTGGCGTTCTCCAGCGCAACGGAGTTCGTCGAAAAGTACAAGGCCGGCGACGAGGGAAGCCAGATAATCGGCCACTTCGGGCTCGGCTTCTACAGCTCGTTCATGGTGGCGTCGCTCGTCGAGATAAACAGCCTCTCGTACAGGGAGGGCTCGAGCGGCATAAACTGGAAATGCGACGGGAGCCCTGAGTTCACGCTGACACCAGTGCAGATCGGCGAGAGGGGAACAGAGGTGATCCTGCATATCTCTGATGATGAAAAGGAGTTCCTCGACGAGGCGCGGGTGAGGCACATAATCAGGACATACTGTGATTTTCTTCCTGTGCAGGTGCGCCTGAAAGGCGAGGTTCAGAACAGGAGAAAGCCGGTCTGGCTCGAATCCCCGTCGTCACTGCAGGACAAGGATTATGTGGATTTCTATCACTATCTCTATCCAGGCGAGGGAGAGCCTCTGTTCTGGATACATCTGAACGTCGAATTCCCTGTCAGGGCAAAGGGAGTCCTTTACTTCCCGAAGCATACCATGGGCTTCGAGCCGCTCCGAGGGAAGATCCGGTTCTACTACAACCAGGTCTACGTCAGTGACAACCTCAAGGATCTGATTCCGGACTTCCTGATGAACCTTCAGGGCGTGATAGACTGCCCTGATATGCCGCTCAACGTTTCGAGAAGCTATCTGCAGAGCGATCCAATAATGAAGAAGCTGTCAGCCCATATCGCCAAGAAGGTGGCCGATGAGCTCAACAGCCTGTACAAGGAAAAGAAGGACACGTACACCTCGTACTGGGAAGAGATAAATCCCTTCGTCAAGTTCGGAATGATGCAGAACGACAAGTTTTATGAACAGGTGAAGGACATAGTGATATTCAAGCTCCTGGGAGACGGCTATCTGACTCTCGATGAATATCTCGAGCGAAACAAGGAGAAGGCATCCGGGAAAGTCTACTATGCATCGGACGAGATCGCCCAGTCGTACTATGTCAAGCTCTTCAACGAGCAGGGGCTCGAAGTGCTGCTGATGAACTCTGCGATAGACTCACATCTGCTCAACTTCCTGGAGATGAAGAAGAGCGATGTCAAGTTCATCAGGATCGACTCCGATCTGAGCGAGACCATAGTGGACAAGGATTCAGAGTCGAAAGTGATAGATCCCAGGACGAACAGGACGGCCTCTGAAACTATCGAGGAGATCTTCAAGACGAATCTGTCTGTTCCGAAGCTGACTGTCAAGGTGGAGAGCCTCAAGACTGAAAACGTCCCGGCAATGATCATTCTCGACGAATACAGCAGGCGCTTCAGAGAGATGTCGATGCTGATCATGAAGAAGCCCGCCCAGGCTCCTGAGGAGCACACGCTCGTTGTAAACGCCAACAACGCGCTGATCAGGAACCTGAAGAAGATGAGCGAGAAGCTGAGCCCGCCTGTCGAGGAGATGAAGCTCCTCGTCGAAGAGGTATACGATATCGCCCTTCTCGCGCAGCACAGCATAACAGCAGAGAGGCTCGAGAGCACGGTGAGCAATACGATAAAGGCATTGCAGCTGCTTTCGGAGAAGATAGCAGAGTGAGCTCCGGGGCTTACGGCCTCCCGGCTGTCAGCCCTCATGTTCAAGGATCTGATATGACTCAGGGTTTTCCGCCCCTGCCGCGGGGCGGATTGCTCTGTTATGCCGGTCTGTAAATAACTGTTGAAAGCGAGAACGCCATGAAACGATTCATCAAAGCACTGTGCTCCCTGATTGTGCTGATTGTCTTTGCAGGGCAGCCTGCAGGAGCATCGACAGAGCCTCTGCCTCCTAAGGAGGAGTACATCAGGATGCTGAAGGTCCAGAACTCTGTGATAGGGAGTGAGAATATCTCCCGGTCATTTTATAACGATATGCTCGTGAAGGAGGTATTCACGCACGGCTCAGTCGATGCCGCCAGGCCGGGCTCTGCCTCGGCGGAGTGGCAGGATAAGGGGACCAGGTGGGAGCGCATTGACAGGGACGGGCAGCAGGAGCTTGGAAAGACTGTCATATACAAGAGAGGCTTCAACATATCAGGACATCTGGAGGGGAGGAGAGTGGACGACATCTTCTCGCCGCAGTATCTCTTCGACAGGGGCTGGGACTTTGGAGTGAGCAGGGTGCGGGCGCGCCTCATAGCTGATTCGCATATCGCCCAGATACTTGTCATCAGGGCAGCTCCCGGCTCTGTGGAGAGAGAGATTCTCTTTTCAGATCCATCTCTCGACATAGAGCGTATCAATGCTCTCGAAGATGCCGGCGAAGGGGGCAGGATACTGCTCCACGTCACCTTCAAGGGCGACAGGCAATCTGCAGGAAGTCTCGTGCTCTTCGATTCAGAGGGCAGAGAGACCCTGCTGGGCAGAAAGGTAACTGCATTCGGGCTTTCGCCTTCCAGGCGCTTCTGCGCGTTCAACGCGCTGGATGAAAATGGCCGCTCGACTCTGGAAGTGCACAGGATCGGCCTGGCTAAGCCTGAGTTTGCAAATGCCCTCGACAGTGCCGCAGCGACATCGTTCATGTGGTCTCCTGACGAAAGATTCATGACAGCCTCGCTCTCGCAGGGCGAAGAGAGGAGCTGCGCAAGAGTCGAGATGAAAAAAGGCGATTTCAGGCTGTTCGCGAAAGGGGCTTTCTCGGTATCTGCATCTCCTTCATGCCGTTACGCGGTATTTGCAAGAAAGAATCAGAAATACGACGGGCTCAATGTCGTCTCAGTCGACAGGGCGGCCGGCCGGGCTTTGCTGAAAGACGAAAAGGGTGCTTCAAGCGAAAAGGCACTCGGCGAGATTTCTGATTTTTCGACACTCTATCTCTGCGAGATAGATTCCGGCAAGGAGGAGAAGGCAGGCCAGTCTCTGTCACCGCTCCTCGAGAAGGCGCGGTGGTCAAGAGATGAAGGCGAGTGCCACTTCATCGACTGCGACAGTATCTACAGGCTCTCGGCAGCGCAGAGGGGCAGGGCTCTGCAGGCAGTGGCAGGGCTTGCGGCGACAGGATCTTCCGGAGCCGCGACGGCGCTCTGCCCTCTCGACAGGGATCTCTTTCTCGTGCAGGCAGGTGACACTGTATATAGAATAAACGGCTTCAAGAGCGTGGAGCCCTTCATTGAAAGGGCTGTCTCATTCAAGGCAAATGATTCAGGCTCGGAGCTGGCGTATCTCGTCAAGGGTCATGGCGGCTTCGGACTTTCCCTGTTCAACCTGAAGAGCAGGGATGAGCTCTCGATAATGGAAGGATCGAGGGAAGTCTGCGACTACCAGTGGCTCGCCAGATCCGGAGCCGTGTTCAGAGTGGTGCTGCAGCCGAACCTCGTGAGCTTTGAAGACCCTGTCGTGCTGCTGTTCAACGAGAAAGGCGATGAGATGCCTCTCGATCTTCGGTAGACGTTGCAGTATATGATTAAGCATAAAGAAAAGAAAGTGATTGGCATGCCGCGTAAAAACAATTCTGATGATGAGCTTGAGTCCCTCAGACTGAGAGTCGCCGAGCTGGAGCAGGAGCACAGGCGCTACAGGGAGGTGGAGGCAGCCCTCAGGGAGTCGGAGGAGAAATACAGGACCTTTGTACAGACAATCCCAGACATAGTCTACACAATAGATGAAAACGGGTACTTCACATTCGTCAGCGACTGCATCGAGCAGCTTGGATACAAGCCTGAAGAGCTGCTGGGGAAGCACTTCAGCATCATTCTGCACACAGAAGATGTGGCAGATGTGAGCCGCTCGTCAGTGCTGAAGAAATACAAGGGCAGGAAGACAGGCGACAGGAACGCCCCGAGGCTTTTCGATGAGAGGCGCACGAGGACGAGGAAGACTGCCAATCTCGAGGTCAGGCTCATTCAGAAAGGCGTGGAGGAGTTCAGGAGCGGGCTGATAGATGTCATGACAGAGGTGAGCGCCTCCGGCTTCTACAGCAAGGAGATATCAGCCGATGAAAAGAGATTCATCGGCACAGTCGGCGTGATCAGAGATATAACCGAGCGGAAGAAGCAGGAGGAGGCTCTCAGGGAGTCGGAGAGCAAATTGAAGGGCGTCCTCGATGCTATAGAAGACTGCATCTGCATGATCGATGCAGACCTGAATATAATATGGGCCAATGTGCCGTTCATAAAGAGGTTCGGGAACAGCACCAGCACGAGAAAGTGCCACGAAGCTATTATGGGCGTGGGTCACCCCTGCACCGCAATTCGATGCATAGCAAAGATGGCGTTCAAAGACGGGAAGGTGCATGAGCGGGACCTTTCGGTCAGGGATTCGAACGGAGAGATGCACTACTTCCACTGCACGTCAAATGTGGCGCTCAAGAATGTGAAGGGCAGGCCGGTCACGGCAATCCTGTTTCTGAGGGATGTGACGGGCTATTTTGAGGCAGAAGAGGCGCGAAGGGCTTCACAGCAGTTTGCCAAGAACATCATCGACAGCTCCATAGACATGATAATAGCCGTGGACAAGAACAGAGAGATAATCGAGTTCAACAAGGCCGCCCAGGAGGCGTTTGGCTATACGGCAGAGGAGATCCTCGGCAGGAACATAGAGATTCTCTACGCCAGCGTGGAAGAGAGCAGCTCCATCCATGAGGAAGTGACGAAGACAGGGCGCACGACGAAGGAGATACACAACAGGCGGAAAAACGGGGAGATCTTTCCGGCGATAATATCGTCATCTGTGCTGAGGGACAAGGAGGGAAACCTGGTCGGAATAATGGGCATCTCGAGGGACATCACCGAGATAAAGAAGATGGAAGAAGAGCTGCTCCGCGCACAGAAGCTCGAATCAATAGGCATTCTGGCAGGCGGGATCGCTCACGACTTCAACAACATATTGACTGCCATACTCGGAAATGTCTCGCTGGCTCTCTATGCCAAGCACGATGAGGAGATAAAGCGCAGGCTCCGTGAAACTGAGAAGGCCGCGCTCCGGGCGCAGGAGCTCACCTACCAGCTCCTCACATTCTCGAAAGGCGGCGCGCCTGTCAAGAAGACCTCTTCGCTGAAGGATCTGATAAGGGATTCTGCCGGCTTCGCATCGCGCGGCACCAGTGTCAGGATCGAGTACGCTTTCGATGATGACTCATGGGCAGTAGAGATCGACGAGGGGCAGATGAGCCAGGTGATAAACAACCTTGTCATCAACGCAATTCAGGCCATGCCTGACGGCGGCTTCATAAAAATTTCGACAGTCAACGAAACGGTTGGGCAGAGGGGCATCCTTCCTCTGAAGGAGGGCCAGTATGTGCGCATATCCGTGAAGGACACAGGGATAGGAATACCTGTGGAGCATTTCTCGAAGATCTTCGATCCGTACTTCACGACGAAGCAGAAGGGGAGTGGTCTCGGGCTGGCCACTTCGTACTCGATCATCAAGAATCACGATGGGATTATCACAGTCGAATCAGAGCTCGGATTCGGCACGACGTTCTATATCTATCTGCCTGCATCGCCGCACAGGATAACCAGGCGGGAGGTGTCAGGCAACGAGCCGCTTGCAGGCTCCGGTCATATTCTTGTCATGGACGACGAGGAGGCCATCAGGGAGATACTCGGGGATATGCTCGACAAGCTGGGCTATTCGGTAAGCTACGCCCATGACGGCAGCGAGGCGATAGAGCTCTATATCAAAGCTGCCGAGTCGGGCAGACCTGTCGATGCCGTAATAATGGATCTGACCATACCGGGCGGCATGGGAGGCAGGGATTGCGTGCAGAAGCTGAGGCAGTATGATAAAAACGTAAAGGCAATAGTCTCGAGCGGTTATTCCAATGACCCGGTGATGGCCAACTTCTCGCAGTACGGGTTTTCCGGGTGCGTGTCTAAGCCGTACAGACTCGAGCAGCTTGGCGTGATCCTGGACAGAATTGTCAGAGGCTGAGAGACCGGTTGGAGATTTATGAACAATGGAGCTGGAACGGGGCTATCTGTTTCTGTCCGTGTCTTCCATCTCTATGACAGTTTTTATGTCCTCCATGTGATCCTGCAGCAGAAGCCTGCGCTCCTTGGGGATGTTGATGAATTCGGCGCCGTGCTCGAAAGTGCCGTCCTGGTTCTTCTTGGCCCATACCACGTGCGCTTTCTGCATGAAATTGATGGGGTTGTAGTTGATATTGACGTCCACGACGGTTCTCTTGGGGATCTCCCTGTCTGTAGAGAATCTTATGCCGGTAAGGCTGATATCGTGCACCGCGCCCTTGAAGGTGCCGTCCAGATCTGATACATAAGTAACGTCTATGAATTGAAGTCGGGGTGCTTTTCTTTTATCTTCATCCTTCATGATTGCGACCTTCCTTTATATGCTGATACCGATGAGGCGCGCCAGTCGATGAGCTTCGGCGCTGATCCTGCCTGCCCCGGTATCTCGGAGAAACGTACTTTTCGATGAAGAAGGATGCAATTCCTTTTATACTCAGGAGCATGAACCGGATATTCGGTGAATTCTGTGATACGGCATGACAGGAGTTTTTCCAGAATGGCTGAAGAACTGCCTGTTGAGATGTTCCGTCTGCCTTTTGAAAGGGGCATATGAAAAACAGAGCCGCTCTGACAGTCCAGTATGTGCTTTTCCTGCTTCTTCTCCCGGTTGCGGCATATTTCGGCTGGTGCACCTTTTTCAGGCATGCGCCGCCGCCTCTGCCTGAAGACCTGAGCAGGACGTTCAACAGAAAGAGCGCATCGGCTCACCTGAAGGAGCTCAAATCGCTCAGCAGTGATCTCTCGCACAACAAATCGGACATTTACAAATACATCAGGAAAGACATACTGTCCAGGGGCATCAGGACGACTGAGTTTCTGACACCTCTCAGGGAGCCGGGAAGGGAGATGAGGAACATCGCCGCCGTGGTCCCTGGAGCGTCACAGGACAGGGAGATGCTGATTGTCGCCACAGGTTATGACCTTCAGAACAAGCGCGGCGGAAGTCTCTGCAGCGGAGGCGATATCGCGCTGACCCTGGAACTTTCAAGGCTTTTCTCGGTGAAGAGGCACGGTATGACTATATGGTTCCTCTTCATGGACGGGAGATGTGAAGATGGCAGGGGCTCGCCAGGGGCGGCAGAGAAGCTTGCAGAGGAGCTTTCGAAGTCCGGCGAGATCTCGCAGCTGCGCGCCCTCATCTCCCTGACGCTGCCTGCCGGATCCGCATCTGATCTGGCATGCCGGTCTGATTCGAGCGGCGATCTCTTAAATGCCTTCAAGAGCGCCCTCTTGAAGGTAAAAAAGGACTATCTCTTCAGGGGCAGAACTGTGGAGTCTTCCGGAGATTTCAAAGCGTTCAGCGCCAGAGGGGTGCCTGTGCTGGAGATACTCGATGACCGGAAGGAAAACACCGCCGATTCTTCAGAAGAGGCGCTCCGAAGCCTCTGGGATCTTGGCTCGGCAATGGAAGCAGTGATCACTTCAATAGATTCACAGCCGTCACGACAAGGAGATTGAGACATGAAGATTCGCCTGCTCGAGCTTTTTGCGCCTGATCCGCCGATTCCCATGTGCAGCGAAGACCAGGGCGAGATAGATAAAAAATACAGGTACTGGCGGATAAGGCAGATGTATTCGACATTCATCGGCTATGCCGTCTACTATTTCGTCCGCCAGAACATGTCCATAGCCATGCCGCTGATGGAGAAGACCCTGGGGATAACGAAGACCAGCCTCGGTGTCTTCCTGACGACTCACAAGCTTCTCTACGGCGTCTCGAAGTTCGTGAACGGGATGCTCGGCGACAGGGCCAATCCCAGAATCTTCATGTTCACAGGCCTCTTTCTGTCGGCTCTGATGAACATCTTCTTCGGCTTTTCGAGCGCAGTCGTAACACTCGGCGTGTTCTGGATGATTAACGGATGGTTTCAGGGAATGGGCTTCCCTCCCTGCGCGAGGGTACTGAGCCACTGGTTCAGCCCTAAGGAGAGAGGAGTCACATGGTCGATCTGGAACTCGTCACACCAGGTCGGCGCGCTGTCCATCCTCATCCTGGCCGGATATCTGGCCAGGCAGGAGGTGAACTTCACACTGCACATCCCCTTTCTGTCTGCAGGAGGGCATCCATATTCTGTGCACCTCGGAGGATGGCAGCTCTGCTTCATCGTTCCGGCGATAATAGCTATGGTTGTGGCGTTCTTCCTGCTGAACCGCCTGAAGGATACGCCTGGCTCGCTCGGCCTTCCGCCTGTCGAGGTTTATAAGAGGGAAGAGGGGACAAAAGCCGAGGATGCGTGCAGGACCCTCGACGGCGAGGACTTCAACAGGTTCATAAAACGCTATGTCTTTGGAAACAGGTATATATGGTACATCTGTTTCGCCAACTTCTTCATATACATACTCCGCTATGCATTCCTCGACTGGGCGCCTTCCTGCCTGTACCAGATGAAAGGCGTCGAGCTGTACTCCGCAGGATGGATGACTGCAGGGTTCGAGCTCTTCGGGGCAATCGGATCGATCGTCGCGGGATATATCACGGACCACTTCATGAAAGGCAGGAGAGCGCCTGTATGCGTTGTTTTCATGCTCTCCACCATCGGGCTCATCTATCTCTACTGGAAGGCGCCGGCAGGCAGCAACCTCTACATAACACTGCTGCTGATCACGCTCGGGTTCTTCATCTACGGGCCGCAGTTCCTCGTCGGAGTCATGACGGCAGATCAGGCCACGAAGCACGCCGCAGCAACTGCAATAGGCCTCACCGGCTTCTTCGGATATCTGAGCGGGATCATTTCAGGATGGGGGCTCGGATGGACAGTGCAGCACTATGGATGGGACGCCTCCTTCGTGTTCCTGATGATCTGCGCCGTGCTGGCGGCCTTTTTCTTTACGCTCGTCTGGAATGCAAGGCCTGTCAAAGAGGATTTCAATGCTCTGAAGGCCTGACGGATCGCGGCTGGATGGCCCTGTTCAAAGATGTGGAGAGGTTTTTGAGCTCCAGCCAGGCTTCAAGCGGCATCGTGCTTGAGCGGTAAGTGTGAAACGTGTTGTTGTGGAAGAGTGGATCTTCAGCCTCCTCCGTATCGCTTCCTGGAAAAGAGCTCCAGAGCGGTATGGCCGGAAAGGGTGAAAGCTCGACTATCCTGCTCTGCACTCCCCAGCAGGAACACATCTCCAGGGCGGCTTTCACATCGTCGAAGGACAGTGAGGGCACGCCTGTCATAACGTAGAGGCCGATATCGCGGCCTTTGAAGCCTGCTCTCTTCAGGTTGCAGACAGCCTCTTCCATCTCATCGCCGGTCACCTTGCTCCCTGTGCTCTGCTGAAATGACTGCGACGCGAACTCCAGGCCGAGCCTTATCGTCGTGAAACCGGCCCTTCTGAGGCTCCGGGCTGCTGATTCTGTAATGCACCTGCCGTGCATTGCGTTGGGCGTGTGAAACCTGAATGAGATCCCGTCCCTCTCGAGCAGCGAGAGTATCCGCCCGAGATGCCCTTCGAACCGGAAAAGCAGAGCATCGTCATAAAAAGCTATATCGCGCACGCCGAAGTCCCTGGATATCGTTCCCAGCTCCGCTGCCGCTTTCTCAGGGCTCTTCAGGCACTGCTCCGGAAACAGCACGCCTGATGCGCAGTAACTGCATCGGTAAGGGCATCCGAGCGAGGTCAGGTACGGAATGAAGCCGGGCCTGTCGAGCAGATGATATGCCGGCATCGGCTCTCTGTCAAATGTGCTGTAGTGGCGTATTCTCTCTGCACCGGTGATGCCGGAGACGATGTTCAGAATCTCTTCCGGATTTGCGTGGGATACAGTCAGATCTGCACCGCAGCTTTTCCCTGCATGACTGCCGCAGAGCCTCGCATAAATCCCCCCAAGAAGCAGAGGTGTTGAAGGGAAGAACTCTTTCAGCATGTTTACCGCGTGGACCGCTCCAGGGTACCAGTATGTCATCAGCGTTGTAACCAGGATGATATCCGGCCTTCTGATCCTTTCCAGGTCCGATATGAAGCCTTTTTCAGGTATGCCGTATCTCTTGTATTTCCTGGGTATTCCCCTGTATATCCCGGGCTTCTCAATCTCGACAGAATGATAGCTCCCGCATCCATAAATGCTTTTTTCCGTTCCTGCAATCCCTTCGAGGCTCCAGTGCCTTCTATCCAGGCAGTCCAGCAGGGTCAGATCGCAGCCTTCATCGCGGAGCATCGATGCGATGGTGAGAAGTCCCAGAGGCCTGAGCCAGAAGTCAAAGGCCTTGAAGTCACAGATCCACGGGTTTACGAGAAGAGCGTGCGGTCTTTTCATGTCACTCCAATATTGGCTGCAGGGGCTCACTATCCTCTCACAGGGTCCAGGCCGAGTCATTTTGAATCGGAGCGCTCAGAGGAGTTTGAGAAGCCAGAGGAGAAGTATGAGACAGGCGATCGGCATCAGAGAAAGGCCTTGATCGGCTGATATCACCTCATTTTTATGGAATCCCTTCTGTGGTGGGAGCTCAAATGGCAGAAACGCTACCTGTCGGGTCTGTGCTTTCAGACCGCTACGAGATTAGGAAGGTAATCGGTCAGGGAGGAATGGGATCTGTATATCTCGCGTCTGACAGGAGGCTGTCGGTCAAGCAGTGGGCTGTCAAGGAGATGGTTCTCGATTCGTCCCTGCCTGAAGAGAAGAGTGAAATTGAGAAGCTCTTCACAGACGAGGCCCACCTGCTCGCCGAGCTCGACCATCCCAATCTCCCGAAGGTAGTCGATTTTTTCTCGGAAGGTGACAGGAAGTACCTTATAATGGAGTACATCGAGGGAGAGACCCTTGAGAAAAAGGTAATGGAATATCCCGATCCTCTGACTGAGGAAAAGGTTCTCCACTACGCGACGCAGATAGCGAAAGTGCTTCTCTATCTGCACAATCACAGTCCGAATCCGATAATCTTCAGGGATCTGAAGCCTGCAAACATCCTGGTCACTTCGGAGGACAGGATCAAGCTCGTCGATTTCGGCATCGCCCGCATCTTCATGACAGGCAAGGACAGGGATACGGTCATCCTGGGAACTCCGGGCTACGCGTCTCCTGAGCAGTACGGTAAGGCGCAGACCGATCAGCGCTCAGACATATTCAGCTTTGGCGCCACCGTGTATTTTCTCATCACGAAGGAAGATCCAGGCAAATCGCCTTTCCATTTCCCGCCTGTCTCGGCAAAGAACCCGTCCGTGTCGAAAAGGCTGGAGGAGATAGTACTGAAAGCGGTAAACATGAGTCCTCTCAGCAGATATCAGAAGATGGAGGACCTTCTCGGTGAGCTTAAATCCCTCAAAGAAAGGGATGTGACTGCAAAGAGCGCTTCCCAGCCTCTTGTAACGGCCCTGCTGCCTCCATCGGG
>Ga0302252_1000623_pt1 | contig 28245 bp, 23 predicted proteins | sample AAG_RA_Leu_MG_FD_193511 | JGI IMG/M metagenome (GOLD analysis project Ga0302252, IMG submission 193511) | Enriched activated sludge microbial communities from anaerobic digester in WTTP, New Holstein, Wisconsin, United States - AAG_RA_Leu | ecosystem: Engineered > Bioreactor > Anaerobic >... | reverse complement strand
CGGCGATAAAGGTGCTCCGGGGATTGACCTGTATCTCGCCTTCCCTGCGAAAAGCCAACCCGTCTATTGCCGACAGATCGTCGCCCTGCTCGATTGCCTTCAGCAGGTCGCGAAACGTATATTCTCCCTCTCCCAGCACCACATAGTCAACAAAGTCGTCGCCCAGGCACTCTTCAGGCAGGACGGAAGGGTGCTCACCCCCAACGACGATGATGCAATTTTCTTTTACTTCGCGGGCCTTTCTGCATATCTCCCTGACATTCTGATACTGGGGGGTAAAAAGGCAGGAGACTCCTACAACATCGGGCGCAGATTCCAGAATTCTCCGGCCGATCTCCTCGAAGGTGAGGCCGTAGCGGAAATGGTTCTCATCGAGCTCCATCTCAGACTGGAACCCTTCCACTGCCGCGTCGAGTACAGTCACCCTGTACCCGCTCTTTTCAAGCACGCCGGCCAGGTACGCAACGCCCAGAGGAGGGATGGATGACTTGAGACGGCCCTTTCTCAATGTGTAGGGAGGGGATATGAGGAGCACGTTCCTGATGGGTTTCACATCTGTTCCTTTACCTGTGACTCTTTGATGCAGGACTTCTTCCGATTACCTCTCGGACCCATCATATAAAAAGGAGGCTCACAGCGGTCTCGTCACCAGCTTCGACATGAAATTATGGCTGCTCTATTGTTTTCCATGGACCTGCGGGGTTTTCGTGATTGAAGAGCAATAATCCTGCAAAACTCTTCGTTACAACGAAATTTTAGAAGTTCCCAGACATTAATTAACAACTCTGAGTTTTCTGTGAGTAATATTTGAGCGTCTTGTGATACAGAGTTGTTATAATGTAAGCAGGGTCGAAGAGGAAGAGATACTCAAATCAGGACTGTTCACAAGCTTTGACCCTTGTCAATGGCCAAGTCGAACAACTGCCTTCAAAAAATGGCAATGACAGAAAAGATTATGAATAATATCAGCTAAGGAGCAATGATATGAGAATAGCAGAAATCCTTAACTCAGGAGATCGGGATTCCTTCTGTATATTCGGAAAACTGGATACTGAACTGATGCAGCTCGCAATGGCGTCGCTGGCGAAGCTCAATCTGCTGAACCTGAAAGGTGAGAAGATAGCGCCTGAGATAAGAAATCTCTTTCTGAAATACACTGATGCCGTGATTAACAATATCCCCCTCAGGGAGGAAACTGATCACATGGTCAGGATAGTGTTTGAGCTTTCAGGGATTTAATAGAAGCGGTGCCCTGTTACTTTCCCCCGAATGGATAAAAGAGAGCCTTCCCCTCTGCCCTGGTCACTATTCCTGTTTGACATGATTGACAGGCAGTGCTATAATTATAGAGGTTTTTCACGAAGGTTGATTAGATCGGTCATATGAGAATTTTAAGGCCCGCATTGAAAAGCGAGGCCTTTATTTTTAAAAAGGAGTTTTATGGTAAAGGAAATTTGGAATACGATTGGAAAAAACTGCCAGAGAGTAGCCGAGGAGGAATCCCTGATAAGAGAAGGCGAGGAATTCAGGCTCACAGATGGGCAGCAGAAGGCGCTGAAAGCTCTGCATTCGGCGATGGACGAGGGAAAGAAGAGAATGATACTGAAGGCGCCGACAGGCTCGGGAAAGACAGAGGTGATGATGCGCCTCGGCGTCACGCGGCATATCGAGACCTCCAGGCCTGTGGTGATAGTGGCGCCTACGAGAGATCTCTGCAGGCAGCACGGCGAATACCTCGAGGCGCGCCTCCATGACACACCGCTCGAGAATATAGCTTTGATAAACGGCGGACTGGAGCCCAGAAAGAGGGACAAGGCCATAAAGGACGCGCTCGAAGGCCGCACATCCTTCATAGTGGCAAGCGCCCTGGTGATAGACAACGCCAGGTATGAAAACCTTCTCGATTCGGCGTGCCTGCTTATCGTGGATGATGTCAACGCCTTCAACGAATATGATCACCTGAGGCATCTCAGAAGATACAAGGGGCAGATCCTCTATATGAGCGCCACGCCGGAAGCGGTAATGTCATTTCTCAAATCAGACGGAGCCTGGAATAACCAGGTGGAGATGCAGGAGATGCCTTTCGACACCCTGCCCACAGTCATCGAGACGAAGGATGTCGGCAACTGCAGCCCCCTGCTGCAGATATCCATTGCCGAGGAAAGACTGCGCGAGCACATAGAGCGCGGGAGCAGGATATACATAATTTCAAGAATGAAAAGAGAGGTAGGGGAGATAGCCGACTATCTGAAAAGGCGGTACTCAGTTCCGGTGTTCTCACTGCACGGCGACATGGCCGATTCTAAGGAGCACCAGCGCAGGGCCAGGTTCAGAAGAGGGGCCATCAAGACCAAGCTCCATCGCATCCCCATGATGAACGAGTTCAGGAACACGTGCCCTGCCATTCTCGTGTCTACGAACCTGATTGGCTCCGGTATAGACATACCAATGGCCGATTTCATAATCATAACGGACAGCCATGCTTTCTCGGATTCCGAGAAAGAGCAGCTGATAGGCAGAGTCGGCAGGCGCGAAAGGGAATCGGAAGCGCTTCTGCTGGAAGGCGACAGTCCTGAGAAAGAAAAGGAGCTGAAGCGGCTCGTGAAGTTCTCGACGAGATGTCACAGCGGCGGCAAGATGGTATACAGCTTCTCCCCGCAGAGAAGAGGGAGAAGAAGGTAGAACCGGCCGGACCAGATATGCATTGTATGGAAGCCCCGCATTTCGGGGCTTTTTGATGTACATGAGCCAGGCACCTTTTTCGCAGCGCTCTCTGAGCCGCTTCCGGCAATGCAGACAGTGTTTGATGATATTTCTCAAAACTGTAAGATTTAACATCGATTTAACAAGATGGAAATATTCCGGCAAAGAAGATAAGGCATAATATAATGGAGACATATAAAAGTGAAGACATAAAATTTTGACGAAACCCGCGAGAGGAGCAAGGCGATGGAAGGCTTGAAAAGAGCAGGGATTGCCGAAAAGAATCGCACCGAAGAGCACCGGCGCATACTGCCCATGCTGATGAGCGGGCTCTGCAACGCCAGGGGCGCATCGCCTGAAAATACGGTCATATCGAGGTCCTCCTGTTTTGGCGTTGCGGCTCTGTCCTTCGAAAACACGGAAGAAAATGCGGGCGCCTGTGGAGGAGGCTTCGGTGATGTGCTCTCCTCTTTCTTTGAAGACGTGAAAAGCGAAAGAAGGGAAAAGGGAGCCCGGATAGATCTGCTGCTCTGGCGGAGATACAGCGAAAAGGAGAAAAGCGGCGCTTTCGACGAGCAACTGAAGAGAGGTGGTATCGATGATGAAGATGACATCATGTCAGGCTGTGGACGAATACCCTGCTGCGGAGAAGAGCTTTCACATGCAGATGGAGGAGGGCGCGCTTTCCATTATCGTTCACCTTACGCCGTCGTGCGTGCAGGCAGGCGGAGCCTGACGCCATCGCAGAGCTGCAGCGTTGGAAGCAGATCGTATGAGTCAATGAGCCATATCACCTTCGACGGCGGCTGCCAAGGCCGAGCATCCCAAGCAGGCCTCTTGTCACTTCTCTCGTGACCTCCCGGCCCAGAGTGCCGCCGACAGTCTTGCTTAGCTCCTTTACAAACGGATTGTCAAAGATTCCTGCGTCCTGTTTTTTGCCGGGATGGGGCTCTTCCTCTTCAGCATCCTTGTGGACTGTCTCGATCTTCCTCGACAGGATCTCATAAGCGCTCTCTCTGTCAACTGTCTGATTGTACTTCGCCGCCAGCCTTGATCTGCCGACTGCCTCATCGAGCTCTTTTTCGGTCAGCGGGCCCATCCTGGATGCAGGCGCTCTCAGCATAGTCGCGGCAAGAGGTGTAGGGATCCCGTTTTCATTCAGCACTGTGACGAAAGCCTCTCCTATCCCGAGTGTTGTTAAAAGCTCATCGACGCGATAGTATTCCGATTCAGGGTAGTTCTCGGCCACCAGTTTGATGGCTTTCCTGTCCTGCGCCGTGAAGGCCCTGAGGGCGTGCTGCACTTTCATTCCGAGCTGTGAAAGGACGCTCTGTGGTATATCCGTCGAATTCTGCGTGCAGAATACTATCCCGACTCCCTTCGAGCGCACGAGCTTTATTATCGTCTCTATCTGATCCAGAAGGGCCTGCGTGGCCTCTGCAAATATCAGGTGGGCCTCATCGATGAATATTACGAGCTTCGGCTGGGAGAGATCGCCTTCCTCAGGGAAGGTGGAGTAGATCTCGCCGAGAAGGCTCAGCATGAATGTGGAGAAGAGCCTGGGCCTGTCCTGGATATCTGCCAGCCTGATAACCGAGATTACCCCTCTGCCGTTTTCGTCCACGGCCAGCAGATCTTCCACCGCAAAAGACGGTTCCCCGAAGAAGAGATCGGCCCCCTGGGACTCCAGCTCCACTATCTTCCTGAGGATCGTGCCTGTTGAGGCTCCTGAAATCTTTCCATACGAGTCTTCCAGTTCTTTCTTGCCCTCATTTGTCACGAACTGCAGGACCTTCTTCAGATCCTTGATGTCCAGCAGCGGCAGCTTCTTTTCGTCACAGTATTTGAATATGACCGACAGCACGCTTCCCTGCGTTTCGTTCAGGGAGAGGATCTTCGACAGCAGGATCGGGCCGAACTCGTGGGTGGTAGCCCTGAGCCTCACTCCCTTCTGCTGGGAGATCGTCAGAAATTCGACTGGCGACGCGGCAGGGGAGAAGGGGACGCCGATCTTCCTGTGGCGTTCCTCGATTGACGGTGATGTCGTTCCAGGCCCTGCGATACCTGAAAGGTCTCCCTTGATATCCATCATCAGGACCGGAACGCTTTTCTGCGAAAGCTCTTCGGCGATAAGTTGCAGCGTCTTGGTCTTGCCTGTGCCTGTGGCGCCGGCAATGAGGCCGTGGCGGTTCAGCGTCGAAAGCGGAGCCATGACCTGCGCCTGGGAGAAGCAATCGCCTTCGAGTATTGCGGCTCCCAGTATTATCGACTCGCCTTTACACCGATAGCCTTCACTTATCTTCTGTATGAATCCGGCCTTCCTGTCCACCGCTTTGATCTCCTTTGTGCTGTATTCAGTTGACTCCCTCGATCTTGGTGATTGTGCCGAAGAAATCAACTTTGGCTTTATACTTCTGTCCCTCCCGGAGGGCTTTCCATTCTGACTCGGAAGCAGTCTCGTATTTGAGCTCCTTACCCTTCCTGTCTGTAAAAAGCACCGTGTATTTTTCGGTCTTTTTGCCTTCACGCTCTCCCTGCCCGAGATTTGTCCTGGGCCAGTATGCGTTATGATCGGACGCTCCGGCCCTTTCGGTTCTCATTACCGTCCACTTGACAATCGAGTATGTGACCCTGTTCTTGTAGACAGGTTCGTCTCTGTAGACAGGATCCTGATATGATTCATTTCTCTTCACTTCTTTGTATACAGGCCTGTTTTCGTATATGTCCTTGAAATATCCGTTCCCCATGTTTTTCGTGCCGACCTTGACGCGCTCCGTGCCTGACTGCACCTTTTCGGTCACCGTTCTCTGCTTCGTAACGCTCCCGGTCTGCACTTTTCTCGTACCGGCAGATTCCCTGTTTTTCGATATTATCTTCGCGCCTGCAGGCAAGGCGTCTTCCCATGCCTTTTCTATCGAGGTGCCGTACTTTTCGACCTCAACCGTGCGCTCCCAGGCAAAGCTCTTCGGCGTTATAGTGTTGCCCTTCGGCCCGAATATGGCTCCTATGATTATGAAGAAGAGCAGGATGGAGGCGCATCCGATAAGGAACGGGGTGGCCGAGAGCTTCTTTGGCGGCCCCTGCTCTGGCTGAGGCTTCTGTCCGTCAAAGCGCGTCTCCACGGTTTTTCTCGTATCCGAGCCATCTCTTGGCGCTCCGCATCCCGTGCAGAAGCCCCTGTCGGCCCTGTTGTCTCCTGAGCAGAACGGGCATTTCCAGTCAGGGCCAAGCTCCGCCCTCTTCAGCTCTTCCTGCTCAACAACCTCTCTCGCATCTTCCGGAAGGTAGAACTCCACATCGTCATCGCGGGGCGCGCCGCACCCTCCGCAGTATTTCTCCGGACCCCTGTTTTTCTTCAGCCCGCACTTGGGGCAGTCCCATGCTCCCTCTTTGATGTCAGACATTGAGCCGGCTCCTTTCTTGAGGCACTCGCTTCATAGTGCTTTCTTCAGGCTCTCCGCATTTCCCTTCGAGTTCATCCATCAGTGCCGGAGTCTTCCGGGAGCCTTTGACAGGAAAGATATGGCAATAACTGATAATGAAATCCATAATAAAACTATGAACAGAGCGGCAATCCAGTTTTTCTTCGTCAGGGGCTCATGTTGAAGCGCTTCCTTTCGGCACTCATCCATCACTCTTTGCGGGATCATCTTTATTACTATGGCGATGCCGATCGGCAGAAGCACGAGATCGTCCAGCAGGCCAATGACGGGGATGAAATCAGGGATGAGATCGATCGGGGAGAGTGCATAAGCTACTATTATCAATGCCAGCAGTTTCGCGGTCCATGGAGTTCCTGGATGCCTGATGGCGAGCGAGAGAGCAGCAATCTCCTTCCTGAGGGCGGAGACCTTTTCTCTGAGAGAGGCGATGAATCCCATCTTCGTTAATTCTCTGATTCCAGCACACTCACCTCCGGCCTGCAGGCCGAGAAGTAAGAGGAATGTGTCAGGTCTCTTTATCATGAGGAGAAAAAGAAGGTGTTAGATGCGCTCTGTGTAAATTTCAGGAATGTGAAATCGTTTATTGCAATGAGGGAGGCCGGTCTCCGACCGGCTCTTTGAGATTACCGCTCTCACCGATTAAGGAGGCCCATGCGCTATGGAAGAAGATGAAAGAATGGAAGAAGAGTTCTACAGGATAATGGAGAAGACGGCCAGGCTCAGGAAGCACTTTGCCGGTGGGTTTGATTTTGGCCTCGAGCCCTATGATCCGATGATAGGGAAGGCATTAAGCCTGATCTCCGATATGGATTCAATCGCCCGTCTGTCTGAGGACAAGCGCTTCGTCGATCTTATCATAAGCTCCATCGACGATTTCGTAGATATGAAAAAACGGTACGAGTTGTGGACGATTGTCGGGAAAATCAAAAAAACAGCGTCTGAAAAGGACAGAGCCATCATCTTCAACGTGCAGGAGGCTCTCGAGGATATTACTCTTTCGGCTTCAGTCATCGCGCTCGTTTATTTACTGTTTGCAGACAATGTGCTCAGGATGATCGGAAAAAGGCTCGAGGAGTTGAAGACAGAACCTGACGGGCATCTCGTCTCGCTGGCAGAGAAGGCTGTTGCGGAAGGCGATGAGAAAGCCATTGACGATCTCGTGCGGCAGGGCGACCAGGCGGTGGAAGCTGTGAGAAAAGTCCTGGACGATATAAATGAGATAGATCATCAGGTAATGGCAAACACCTGGAAGCTCCTCTCGAAGATCCCTTCTTATCATGCGGCGCATGCGATGAATGAACTGATTGAGCACTTCGATCCGCAGACAGAGGAGACTGTATCTTTATTGCAGGGAAGTCCCGCCCTTCCCTATCTTATCTCATACCTGCTGTACGATGCGGGGCGCAGCGATTCCGACGCGGCATGGCGGTTGTCTGTCTACAGGATTCTCTTCGAACTGAAAGAGCCCAGATTGTTCGAGTTTCTGAGGAGCGAGCTGACTGCTTCCAGTTACTGGATTCCTGTGACTTTTGAGAGCATAGGGGGCAGAGAGATTGAATTCTATCGCGAAATAGCCTCGATGCTCTCAGGGCTCGGCGACAGGAGGGCCGTGCCTGTATTGATAAGGTACCTGGGCTGGAGCGGCCCGGCTCTTGATGAGGACCTCAGAAAGGCCGTCACTGAAGTCGTAGAGAAGTCTGAGTGGCACGATGAGATAGCCGCGGCCCTCAAAGCGCTCAAAGAGGGCGAGCGGGTCTTCGTCGAGAAGGATGCCGATCTTGAGAAGATCGTGGCAGACAAGGTCGAGGAATATGCGGCATTTCACAGGAAGGTGACTGGAACAGATATCGATATGAATGAGATGAACAGGAAGGCTCAAATGATATCGGAGAAGCTGAACGAGGCATACCACGACGACCTCGACGGGCTCAGGCCGATTGATATTCCCGTCCCGCCGATGCAGATGGAGCTGAGCACAAGGCTGGCCGAAGATTACAGGAAAGCACTTGGCTCTCCTGAAGAAGATGATGTAGATAAACTCACGAAAACACAGGACATTCCTGACGATGATGGTGTAAATGAGGAAAGACTCGTCGGTTTCAAAAGATTCGAGACGGAATGGAGGCTCACGCCTCTGCCTGACCGGGCCAATGAGACTCCCCTGATGCTGATGATGAGGGAAGCCGAGGCTCTCGCCACGTCACACGTTCTGAAGACACACTTCCAGGCATACAGGAACGACGAGATAAACGGACTCTACTTCGCGGCTAAAGATTACTTCCAGTACGGAGAGAAAGACAAGGCAATGAAAAGGGTCGAGGCGATCCTGGCGCTCGAGCCGGATCATCTCTTTGCGCTTAAGCTGAAAGAGGATATCGAAACGGCGCCTTTCCTGCGTGCGGCAGACTATCCGGCGCAAAGCGGCGAGCGCAGGCCTCCAGACAGCTCATTGAAGCCGTTCATGGCCGATGTGCTGCTGCTTCACAGGGCCGGTCTCAGGGAGAAGCTTGAGGAAGAGACGGCTCATCTGAAGGGGAGCAGCGTGAAGGCTCCGATAGCCGATGACAGCTGCTTCACCGGCAGGGAAGCCTATATCCGCGGAATGCTTCAGCAGTACAGCAGCGAGGGAATAGATCTGCACGGCGACGAGAAGGCTTTGCGGACAGTCATCGGCACACTCGAGATGGAGTACTTTGCCCTGCTCAATTTCATGCTGGCCGGTGAAAAGGTCTTCTACATATTTCCCAAGCTGGTGGAGCAACTGACAGCCACTGAGCTGGATGCTCCTGTATCGATGCTCACGGCGCCTTTCCATTCGTGCATGCTGGTATACCAGGACCCTCACGTGATTCAGCTCTTCCACAGGTGCTTCACGGAAGGCGGCGTCATCGCTGAGTATGAGACTCCTGTCAGCGTGAGCGTGACGGAAACAGGCGAGGGCGATGAGCGGACGCTGGTAATAATCGCCGCGAGAATGTCATCCGGTTTCACATATTACGGCATCATGCGCAAGAGCTTCCCGCTGCGGGGCCCACTGTCAGTCGGCGAAGCGCTGAGGGGAGAATTGATAAGGGAAAAGCCCGTCTCTGCAGCAGAAGGATCCGGCGGCGATGATACTGCAGAGAACGAGGAATACAGCGATCTCGACTTCCAGGAGGCATTCTTCAGGATCGTTTTGAACAGCCTGCTCTATCTTTCCTCGAAGAACAGGGATCAGAAGTCGGAAAAGTCCCCTATAGATAACCTGGAGCGCGAGATAAAGCATGCGAAATCGCCGAAGCTGAAAAAGAAGATGGAGGAATCGCTGGCCGCCAAGAAGGAGCGCTGCTCTGCCTGGCCGTATGTGCTTGTCGGATCCTCGCTCAAAAAGTCGAAGAGCCAAAACCTCTTCATTGCTCAGGATATCGGAGACTGGTATGGAATGCTGAAAGGAATTGCTGCGAAAGGCCGCTGGACTAGCGGCGCTTCCGGGAAAGAGCCTGACAGGAAGACTCTGGTATGGTCAGAGCCAAGGCTCTGAGTCCAATACGTTTGCGCCCGGACATCTTCGCCTGCCCTCATTGCTATTCAGGCATATGGCATGAAATTTTTTTTCAAAGGCCAAAATGCATTTATGAGCGGCTCTGATGCACATGTGAGCCGCAAGAGGCAGCGGAAGCGAGGCCGGGCAAGAGATGAGAGAGAAAGTTAACATACTGTCAATATATGATATCATCAATCTGTGCTAGAATAATTTTATCAAATCACGATCATGAGGTGATATATGAACAGCATAAATCCGAGTTTCTCACAGCCCGAGTTCAACCGCCCGATGGGCGAAGTGAAAGGTGAAGCCGGCGAAGCCGGCAGACTGAAGGGAACACCGGCAGAGAATCACGCCTGCGAGGAAGACAGGGGGCTCGTCCTGCTTCAGATAGACGGCCTCTCTTTTGGCACGCTGAAAGAGGCGATGGACAAAGGCTATGCTCCAAATATGAAGAAGATGGTCGACTCAGGGTCATATGATTTCAAGCAGTACTTCTGCGGGATACCTGCAGAGACGATCCCCATCCTGAGCGGATTCTTCTATGGGATCCCCCTTGCAGCGAATGACTGGTATGACAAGGATCGCAAGACGATGGTCGATTCGATCAAGGAAGAGCCTGCCTATCAGAAGCAGGCGGCAATTCAGAGCGAGATGGGCCTCCTGGCAGACGGCACATCATACCTGAGCCCGATAACAGGCGGCAGCGGCGACACAGCGCTGAACGTCAGCAGCCTCGAGCAGGACAAGAAGGAGAAGGGGACGTTCAAGACCCTTGCACACGAGACCTGGAAGGATATCAAACTGATCAAGCACGGCGGCTACAGCATCGCGAAGATGGCGTACCGATGCGTAAGGGATTTCTTCAAGGCCCGCAATGATCTGAAGGAAGGCGGCCAGTGGAATACCTGGTGGGACAAGCACTACCCGTATCTCATCTCGATGGCTGACAATGTATTCCCGACCATAGCGACTGAGGGAGTCAAGCAGTCGATAGACAGAGGCCTTCCAATTACATACGTGGACTACACCGCCTACGACGAGAGCGGCCATTACTACGGCTCCAAGACAGAAAAAGCCATGGAGAGCATCAAGGTTCTCGACGACAAGATCGGCCAGGTGGTCGACAAGATCGAACAGGAGAAGAAGCCATACGACGTAGTGGTCTTCTCCGATCACGGCCAGACAGACTGCATCCCCTTCTCGAAGATTTACGGGAAGCCAATACAGGAGATGATAACCGACATAGCAAATGAAGGCAATCCGCCTGTAAAAGCCAAGAAAGGCGATATAGAGATCGCCCACACCTATTCGTCGGCAGGAGTTTACTTCAACTTCACTCAGGGGACGGCCAATGCCGATCAGATAGAGAAACACTACCCCGGAATAGTCGATCGGCTTGTCAACCATCCTGCCATGGACTTCGTGGTGACGAGGAAAGAAGACGGGGTAGTAATAAAGAGCAAAGAAGGAACGCTGACGAACGATTCAAACGGGATAAAGGTCGAAGGGAAAGACCCTCTCGCAAAGTTCGGCGATTCCACGATGCTTGCAGAGCTGTTCAAAGAGTACGTGAACATCCCGAAGAGCGGCGATATACTTCTGTTCGCGGGATTCCACGAGGGAAAGGTCATAGACCTGAACGACAAGTATACCATGAAGGGACTTCACGGCGGATTCGGCGGAGAGCAGACCGAGCCTTTCATGCTGTATGGGAAGGATCTCGGCCTCGAACCGGAGAAGATGAACAAACCGCTTGACATCTATCATCAGTTCAAGCGGGTAAAAGAAGAAAGATAGATGAATCTGAAAGGAAGTGAACCGATGAAAGGGCATAGTCTCACTCTGGCCGCAGCAGCGCTGGCAGTAATGTTCCTGTTAGCCACTGCGGCATCTTTTGCGCATCCCGCATCAGACATCACGGCGACGTACACACCGGAAGGGAAGAAGCTTGTCATCTCAGTCAAGCATCCCGTTACGAACGTGACGAACCATTATATCTCCGAGATTACCGTGACGCTTGACAACAAGGTGATTGCGAAAAAGACCTTCACGACTCAGTCCAGCAAGGCGTCGCAGGATATCACATTCGTCGTGGCAGAAAACCTCTACGACAAGACTGTCGTAGTGGAGGCGAAGTGCTGCGTGAAGGGCGTGTACAAGAAGTCGTTCGAGTTCAAGAAACCGGAAGTCCAGACAACTGATCCTGGCGCAACGCCACAGGCCACGCCAGCTGCTACAAAGGCCCCGGCGGCGACAAAGGCGCCTCCAGGCCTTCCGACGACTACGAACAGGATCCCTGCCTCTCCAAAGGCGAAGGCGACTCCATACCCGACGGCGACGAAGAAGACCTAGAGTATCTCTGGATTATATTGACGGATGAAAGCCCCTCTCGAATCAGGGGCTTTTTTCTTGGTGTCGGTCAGTCAGTCTTTTCTTAATTTCAACGCGAACCTGTATCCGTGGCTTTCAAGAAGGTTTACAGCTCTGGTCAGCGCAGCACGAAGACTTTTTGGAAAGAGGATTTTGGCTGCGTTTGATTAATGGATGCCACAGGCATCTGATTCTGAGACTATCAGGAGGTATCGTCGATATGAGGTTCGGTAATACGGCTGTCATCATCACGGCGGCTTTCGTCTTCGCTCTTTTCACGGCCCTGTCTGCCCGGGCTTCGGAGATGAATGCGGAAGATGTGTTGACGAAGACTGTAAGCGCCTACAAAGGCATCAGGAGCTTCCAGGAGGATATAAGCCTCACGTTAACCAGCGGCAGCAAGGTCATGAAGCAGGTCAGCACATTCATCTTCTCGAGGCCCAACAAGGCGAGCTGGAAGGCAAAGGGCGAGGATGCAGAGGGAAAGCAGGACATAGTGATCTGCTGTGACGGGAAAACTCTTGTCAGATATAATGCGTTGAAAAAGGAATACTCAAAGATGAAGGCCCCTGGTTCCCCATCAGCGATGAGAGTGCAGGGCTTCGGATTTGACAGCACCATTCTGGGCCTGCTCGACGGCGAGCGCGAGTCTCTTGTCAGCGGTGAAGGCAGGCTTGTCTGCAAAGGCAGGGACAGGGACAACTGCATCGTTCTGCTCTTCTCAGGCGGAAGCGGGAGCAGCAGCGAGACGATCACCTATCATATCGATCCGTCAACTTATCTGTTGCGCAGATTGGAATCGGAGATAGTGGAAGGTCAGAAGAGGAGCGTCATCAATGCGGAGTTCAGATACAGCGCTGTGGGGAGCTCCTTGAATGAAAGCCTTTTCAGGTTCACCCCCCCTGCAGGGGCGAAGGAAAAGGGCCGGTGACCCTTTTCCTCCTGAGTGATGGCGTGTTACCATTTATTGCCATACATCGTGTTCATGTTCTTGTATGACGATTCCATCAGCGCGCTCAGCATGGCGTCCTTGTTCTTCATATAGTTCTGCCTGTCCGCGTCGCTCATGCTGAGCGAGCCGGCATTCATGCTGTCAGAAAGCATCGCCATTGAGTTGAAGGGCTTGTTCATCTCGCCCCGGACATACTCCATTATCTCGGACTTGCTGGCGTTGGGGTGGGATGTTCTCCACTCCTTGAAGCCGTTCAGCGCGCCCAGGTAGTTGTCGTTCCCTATGCAACCCATCATCGCTTCGGCGCCTTTCGTCACCATCTCGCCTGGCAGGCCCACTGAAACGCCTATCTTTTCCTGCATGAAGTCCACCGCCGTGCTGAACATCTGATCTGCGACAGGGTTGTCCTTCTGAGGGCCGTTCTTTAAATTGCCCATGAAGTCGTCTTTCATCTTTATTGCCGAGATCTCCGTATCGCTCCTGCCGATGTGGCATACCTTGTCCATGAGGCCGGGCTTGTAGGTCTTGTTCAGCTCGTCGGCGAGCGACTTTTTCGACTTCGAAGACTGGTTGAGCTTGCTCTCCTCGCTCAGCGCCACCATGTCGTTTGATTCGAAGTATGCGGCGTTTGTGTCACGTGACTCTGTAAGCGTGGAACCCTGATTGTAGCTCATATCTGTATAGTTTGAGTAGTTGTTTCCCGCATTCTGGTTTGTCATTATCGTGCTCATCGTTCAAACCTCCCTGTGCTGTCTCGTTCTCTCTGATTCAAGTATAACTCATGGACAGGCTGCTAAAATGTGTGATTCTTCACAAAAGGTGTAAACGATATGTTGCCGGGATTTTACATTTTTGTTAAATTAACGCTCAAAATAAACGCCATCATAAATCAGGATTTATTTTGATTCCATGAGGCTTGCCTCATGGCGTTAATTATGCTGGTGAGTAGAAATCCACTGGAAGCCTGCCGGCGCGCCGTTTCGCCGCCTGTTTCAGGCAGGTGCTGATTAAATCAGGGATCTGCATCTTCTGATCCTGTAAAAGAAAACACCATCAGAGGTTTATCTCTCCCTGATGGTGCGTAATGTTTCCTGAAATCCCCGGGCTCCGGATCAGCCTTTCTTTACCTGCTGCAGAGCCCTCCACACGTCTTCCTGCCTTATCGGCATGTGCGTCAGGTCTGCGCCTGAGGCGTTCTGGATGGCGTTTCCGAGAGCTCCGCAGACCGCTATCATCGAGTGCTCGCCTACTCCGCGGGCGCCGAACGGCCCGTCCAGCTGTGGTGTCTCGACGGCTATGCTCACGACCTCCTCCGGGAGATCGAGTGAAGTAGGGATCTTGTTATCCGTGAAAGACGGATTCAGCAGCACTCCCTCAGCCGAGTAGATGTAACCCTCGCACATGGCCGTGCCGAGGCCCTGCAGCATCCCTCCGATAGACTGGCCTCTTACCGATATCGGGTTAATAGCCTTGCCCACATCGAAGGCCGACGCGACTTTGATCACGTTGAACTCTCCCGTCCTGTCATTGACCTCTGCCACGAGCCCGTGGGCTCCGTATGTCCAGTCCAGCGCCGGGAGACCCTGGCCCGTCTCCTTGTCCAGATTAGTGAGGCCCTGCGCCACATAGCGCCCGACTCCGATCAGAGGGCCTCCTATTGCGTTGCCGTTCGGGAAGGCGTAGCCCACGGCCATGCTCCTCCACGACACCGAATGGGACGGGTGATGCTTTACGAAGACCTTCTCCTCGTCGTGATTGAGATCGACGACGTTGGCCTTCAGAACCTGGCCTGCCACATCGTACGCCTTTGCAAGGAGATCCCTCGCCGCAAGGATGGCGGCGTTTCCCGACAGCAGCAGCCCCTTCGACGCGACGGTCTGCCAGTCGTAAGGCTCCTTCTCCGTGTCGTTGTCTATCGAGATCTTGACGCGCGAGATGGGGAACCTAAGTTCCTCAGCCAGGATCTGCGCAACTGAAGTGTAAGTGCCGGCGCCTATCTCCGTCAATGAGAAGTTGGCTATCACGGAGCCGTCCTCGTTCATCTTGAGGATGACTGCGGTTCCAGTGTACGGCGGCATTGCAGGCGCCTTGTGCAGCGCCACGACTGATTTGCCTATCCTGAGGCCTGTCTTCTTCTCCCTGGCCTTTTCCTCTTCTGTCAGCCCGCCGTAGTTTATCGCCTTCGCGACAGATTCCATGCACTTCGTCACGTTGCCTGAGTCTGCCGTGATCTTCTCGCCTGTCAGGGTAATCGAGTCAGGTTTCAGTGCGTTTATCTTCCTGAACTCGAGAGGGTCGATCCCCAGAGTCCTGGCGGCGAGATCCATGTGCCGCTCGATCCCCCACGAGAACTCGACGTGCCCGAATCCCCTGTAGGCCGTGCCGAAAGGCTTGTTCGTATAAACCGTGTAAGCGTCGATCCAGGCGTTGGGAATCTCATAGGGGCCGGCTGCCGAGTATCCAGAGGCTCTCGTCACGTTTACCGCGTAATCGGCATACGCGCCTGAATCCCATCGCATGATCATCTGCTGGGCCACAATCTTTCCGTCTTTTTTGACGCCTGTCTTGATCGTGTAGACGAGCCCTGACCGACAGGGGAGCATGCTGAACTCCTCTTCCCTGGTGGCTATGAGCTTGACAGGCCTTCCGCCTGCCTTCCTGGACAGGCACAGCACCAGTGGCTCCAGATGGATGCCGGCCTTGCCTCCGAATCCGCCTCCCACATAGGGGATTATCACCCGGATATTGTTGTGCGGTATTTTAAAAGAATGGGAGAGCAGGTTTCTCACCGTGAAAGGCGACTGCGCCGAAGTCCAGACCGTCAGCCTGTCGCCGGGCTGCCACTGGCCTATCGAGCCGTGAGTCTCCATAGGCACATGCTGCACATTCGGGTTCGTGTAGGTGCGCTCAAGGATGAAGTCGGCCTCGCTGAAGCCCTTTTCCACGTCGCCTTTCCGAAGCTTCGTGTGGTTTGCGATGTTCGTGCCGGGAACGGGTGTGAAGACATCCTTTATGTAGTCGTATTTTCCGAGGTCGGGATGCACGAGAGGGGCGTCCTTTTCGAGGCCTTTTACCGGGTCGAGGACAGGCTCCATGACCTCATACTCGACATCTATCAGCCCGACTGCCTTCTCCGCAGCGATAAGCGTGTCGGCTGCCACGGCTGCCACAGCCTCGCCGTAATGGCGGACGACCCCCTTGGCGAGGATATACTTGTCCACCAGGTACAGGCCCACCCTGTAGTCCAGCTCATCTCCTGTCAGGATTGCTCTGACTCCGGGCACTTCGAGAGCCTTCTGCGTGTCGATCCTTACGATCCTTGCCTTGGCGTGAGGGCTCTTGAGGACCTTGGCATGGAGCATTCCGGGCAGTATCATGTCACCTGCATAGAGGGCTCCGCCTGTCAGCTTCTCGAGCGTGTCGACGCGCTCGACGCCTTTACCGACGCAATTGAAATCCTTTGCGGCAATCTTTTCATTCATGGATTAGCTCCTCCTGCTTATCAAGCTGTCCTGTCACATCCAGCACTGCCTCGACGATCTGTTTGTACCCCGTGCACCGGCAGAAATTCCCTTCGATGGCCTTCCTGATCTGCTCTTCGCCGGGCTTTGTGTTTATCCTGAGCAGAGCCTTTATCGACATCAGCATACCTGGCGTGCAGAATCCGCATTGCACTGCGTGGTGCTTCTGAAATGCCTGCTGGAGCGGAGACAGCTTCCCGTCGGCGGCCTCGCCCTCGACAGTCTCTATTACGGCTCCGTCTGCTTCCCTGGCCAGCACGAGGCACGAATTGACTGCCTTCCCGTTCATTATGACCGTGCATGCGCCGCACTCGCCTGCGCCGCAGCCTTCCTTGGTCCCGGTGAAGCCGAGATCATCTCGCAGGAAGTGGAGGAGCGTTTTGTGGTCCTGCACTTCGCGCTCAACGATGCTGTTGTTTATTGTCAGTCTGATCTTCATTCTTTCCTCCATTCATTGGGCGTGCTGCAGCGCTGCCATAAGGCGCTCTATATAGACCTTTACCATGAAAAGCCTGTAGTCCCGGGACGCCCTTATGTCATCAATCGGCATGATGGAGCGCTCTGCCTCGGCGGCTATGACCGCGGCCGGGGTATCTATCGGGAAGTCCGGGAGAAGTACGGGGGTCACGGCGCACGATCCTATTGCCACCCTTATCCTGTCGCCCTTCTTTGCAACAGCGACGCTGGCGAGGGCCAGATCGTGCCCTTTGATCCTCTTGAGCTTCTCGTAGCCACCCACCGAGTCTGCCATACCGGGCGGCACGATGATCCTCTCAACAACCTCGTGGGGAGCGCATGAGGTCTTCTTGACGCCGGTGAACAGCTCTTTGAGAGGGATTCTGCGCGTCCCTCCCTCTTTTGACGAAATCTCCGCAGAGGCGTCGAGGCATAGCAGCATGGGGGCCATATCCGCGCACGGCGATGCCGTGCACAGGTTGCCGATGATTGTCGCCCTGTTCCTGAGCTGCGGCGAGCCCAGATGCTCTGCCGCCTCGGCCAGCAGCGGGTAATGGGCTTTCACCACAGCACTGCCCGCTACATCGCTGCAGGTCACGGCAGCCCCGATGGACAGCCCTTCCAATTCGCCCCAGGAGAGGATATGATACTTCTCGATCTTTTTGATGTCGATGATGTATTGCGGCGGAGCTTTTCCACCGCGGATATCCACGAGCAGATCTGTGCCTCCTGCATAGAGGCGGCCATTGCTGCCTTTTTCAGCGAGCATGTCGAGCAGTTCTTCCCGCGTTGCGGGAGATAGATAACAAAACTCCTTCAGCATAGGTGGGCTCCTTGTCAAGAAAATGGGTGCCGGTACTATCGGGTCTTTTCCAGATATGCTTCTCGCAGATGGATATTTCTCCTTCATCACTGGATTCCTTAATTCAGGAAGAGGGCACGGATATGGAGGAGATATCTCTGTCTTTGTGAAATACTACATTCAGGGGGAACTTTCATGAATATCAGCCCTTATGCCCGTAAACCACTGAAAAAGGCGGCTCAGGGATTCACGCTGATAGAGGTAATGATATCCATTGCCATCCTTGCCATTGTAATTCCCGCCGCATTTCACATCCTCAACTCGTTTAAATGGTTCTCCCATGAAGACAACTACAGCTACGCCCTTTTCCAGGCAGAGGCACAGATAGATTCCCTGAAGAGCCGGCCCTTTCAGTCGCTGCCGCCCTTTGTAGTAACTGCAGGGAGCGACGGGGCCTGCAGAATTCCGGAAAAGCACGTAATTCCTGAATCGCTGAAAATTTACAGCAGAGGCAGAGCTGTGCCCTGCCAGGCATTCAACAAAGGTGACGGCACTCTTTCAGTGAGCAGCAATCTCAAAGGGAAGAGCCTCGTCGTACAGTGCAAAGTAATGCTGCCCTCCATCGAGGAAGCCGTTACGGTGCCTGACAAGGCTCCTTTCGAAGTGCGTCTGCAGAACAGGCCGATCAGATCGATAGCCGAAGTGAGGGAGGTAAGCGGGAGCTCTTTCAAGGCCCTCTCGCAGAGCCGGTGCCTTTCCATAAAGGACGATACTGTCACGCTGGATAAGAGCCTGGCAGGCCGCGTCGTGGATTTCACATACTACGGAGAGCGCCTGAGCATATGCATGACAGGCACCTTCGTCACCGACGATCTGAAGGAGACTCACAGCCAGTCGCAGCTGAAACTGATCACGATCGAACAGGTATACGGCGAGAAGACCAACAGCTTCTCACTGACCTTCCTGAAGGCAGGTGACAGATGATGAAGAGACGGGGCGGCTTTACGATGATCGAGCTCACGATTGTCATAGTGATTATCTTCATGGTTCTCCCTGCGACTTTTCTGGTGGCAGGCAAGCTCTACAGACAGCAGAAATCGGTTATCCAGAGATCTGAGCTGCGCCAGTCGGCGAGGAAATGCGCCGCTGAGATAAAGAGGGACATATCGGCTTATAAAACCTGCAGTATAAAATCAGACAACCACGGTATCACAGTAATGTCGCCTGCAGGCTCCATCGCATACTCTCTGAAGAACGGAGCGCTGATCAGGAAAGATGGCAGAGGCGAAGTGAAGCTGACCGGGTCGGATGTCAGCGATCTCATCTTCGCTCAGTACGGCGGGAGAGTGGTGATGACAATCACTTTTGACTATTACAGCATAAGCAGCAGGCGCAACGAAAAGAGCACGTTCATGGAAGCGGTGCGCCTGTGAAGGGGAGCGGGATGGATAAGAAGAGGAGATGCAGAGGGCTTCTCATGTTGACGCTGGGCTTCGTGGCCTTTGTATTCACGCTTGGGATGGTCCTCTATGCGGTTATCGAGTCTTCCAGAATGCAGATAATCCAGCATAAACAGAGAGTGGCGGCGCAGTACTGCGCCGATGCGGGGCTCGACTACGGCAGGTATATGATCAGTCAGCGCAGATGGACAGGGAAGAGCCAGTATAAATGCTCTTCGCCGGCCATCGGGTCGAGCGGATGGTTTACCGTGGTCTGCGAGCGCGCGCCTTCAGGGCAGATGCGCATCAGGAGCACAGGCTATGCGACGTCTGCCGTACACGTCGAAAAGAGCTGTGAGATCAGCGGAGGGGAATAGAAGAAGCTGTGGAGATTATAGGCTTTATCGTCGGCATCATGGTTTTCGCTCTTATTGCGGCGATGCTCATCCGGGCTGCGCTCAAGGCATCAGGCATGCAGAGCCCTCTTGCAGATTACAGTTACAGCCTCGTAATATTCTCGCGCCAGCTGTCCAGGATGCTGTCGATGAACCTCCCTCTGACAGAAGCGCTGTATCATCTCAGAGAAGAGATTGGCAGCGAGGTATGCGGCGGCAAGCAGAGGTTGCTGGAAGCGATACCTCTCGTGATAAGGGATCTGGAGGAAGGCCTCACCCTGTCGCAGAGCATGGCGCGGTATAGCTGGGCGTTCCCTCCGATGTTCTCAGGGCTCGTCGCTGTCGGCGAGAGGAACGAGAAGCTTCCTGCTGTGCTCGAAGAGGCTGCGCTCTTCATGGAGAGGAGCAGGTCGGCAAGGGAGGGATTCTTCGAAATTATAATCTATCCCGCGATTATCATGATCGGAATATCCATAATAGTGCTGTTCCTGGTCAAGTATATACTTCCCACATTCGTGAGCCTGTTCGAAGGAATGGAGATCAATCTGCCTCTGCTGACGAAGCTGTTGATAATGTTCTCAAGGAGCATAACCAGATCAGGCGGATATGTGATCCTGCTGCTCTTCTTCGCTGTTGTCATCTTCATCGCGTGGATATTCGGACATCATAAGGGCTATTCTGTGTTCGACTACCTGGCCTTCAGGCTTCCCTGCATAGGCAGGTACACGGCCATGAGAGAATACGCGTCGTTTTCAGGCCTGATGGGAGCGCTTCTCGGAGCATCGGTGCCGGTCAAAGAAGCACTTCTGCTGGCTTCATCTGCGCTGGAGAATTCATATGTTGTATATCAGATCCGGCGCGTCGCCGGAGAATCCCCCTCCATACTGTCTGCCGCGCTCCGGGCGACGAGAGTATTCCAGCCCTCATATCTGTGGATGACTATTGCAGGTGAGAGGACTGAGACACTCGACGAGGTGCTCAGCGAGATGGGGAAGTTCTACAGTGACGAGTGCCGTATCTTTGTGAAGAGGTTTCTGGGGTGGCTGCAGCCGCTTCTTCTGATTACACTCGGCGCAGCGACGGCCGTATGCGTTATATCGGTGTTTCTGCCTATGGTGCTGATCGTCGTCGAGATTGCCAGAGATATCGTGCATTAGCACGGGATTGTGAAGGTGAACGGGATGAGCAGGGTATCGAAGGATGATGTTCTTACCTTTACGCGCCAGCTTACCGCTTTCGTAAAGATGAGGTTCCCGCTTGGCGAGAGCCTGACGCAGATCAGGGACGGCTTCGGGCAGCGGGGCATCGCCGATGTGATCCGGCAGATAAATGAGCGGGTCAGCAAGGGCGAATCGCTTTCAAAAAGCCTCGAGCCTTTCAAAGAAATATTTACACCTCTCTACGGAAAGATCGTCGAGATGGGCGAATCCTCAGACGAGCTCGAGAAAGCTCTTTCCCAGCTGACAGACCATCTCGAATTCAACAGGAAGATAGTGAGAGAGGTCAACGCCGCTCTGTCCTATCCTTTTGCCATATTCTCTTTTCTGATGATCGAGGTGATCTTCATATTCTCATATGCAATGCCTCAGTACTGCGTTATGTTCCGGGGCATGGATCTTACCCTCCCTCTGTTGACGAGGATGGTGATTAAGTTCACCGATATTTACACGGCATATCATCTCTGGTGGTTTTTCATAGCGCTGCTCGTGCTGGTGAACGGGTGGCATCTGATCCCGGGCCTCATCGGAGACAGCATGCGCCTCAGGATCCCTCTTCTCGGGGGACTCTTCAGGAAGCTCTCATACGCTCAGTTCGCCAGGAGCCTTTCGATGGTGCTGTCCTGTGGCGTGCCTCTCGATGCCGCCATAGAGCTCTCTGCCAGGTCAGTAGACAATAAAAAGGCAGAGTCGGAGATCAGGAAGCTTCTCGACTATGTGAAAGCCGGCAAACCCCTTTCAGAAGCGCTTGCTGTTGTGCCGTTCTTCTCTTCAACGTTCAGGTGGATGGTTTCGACAGGAGAGAAGAATGAGCAGCTCGTCGAGACGCTTCACGATATCTCAGTCTTTTTCGACAACGAGGCCAGATCGTCACTTCTCACCGCAATCAAGTTTCTCGAGCCTGTGGCCATGATCCTGATAGGCCAGTTCGTGGCTTTCCTTGTAATCTCCGTCTTCATTCCTCTTTACCAGCTGATAGGAACGATGCACTGATACATGAATAAAAGCATTACAGCGTCGGAGCTCTCACTTTCTTCAGCAGCAGTTCTTTTCAGGGAAAAGGGAAGCGGCGTCGAGAGCTCAATCCCTCTCCTGTCTATTTCGTCTGTTTCGCTGGAGCAGCAGGGCGGCTCGCCGCTGTTGACGCTCTGTCTCTGTGAGGGCGTAACCCTCTCGTTTTCAGGGCTCTCCAGAAAGGCCGCCGAAGAGCGCAATCGCGAGATCGGCGAGGCCCTGAGGCTGTGCAGGCAGGTCTCGATGCCTGCCGGCTCGCTTGCAGAAGTCAGGGAAGGCCTCCGGAAGATGGTCAGCGAATTCGACGACAGCGGCGACCCTGGGCGTGTCATCCAGTATATCGTGACCCAGGCCTTCCACCAGCGGGCGAGCGATGTGCACCTGAAGCCCGGGCGGAGTAACTGTGCTGTTCTCTACAGGATCGACGGGCTCCTCGTCAACGTCGCATATCTCTCCGCTCAGTTCTATGACAAGGCCCTCGCATGCCTGAAGAACATGGCGAGGCTCCTGTCATACAAGAAGAGCATTCCCCAGGACGGGCGGCTCACGATGGCTGAATCCGGCCACGACCTGGATATCAGGGTGGCGGTGCTCCCAACGCTTTTCGGAGAGCGGGCTGTGCTCAGAATCCTGTCTTCGAAAGGCATCGTGCCGCGCCTGGATGAGCTGGGCTTCGACGGATCGGCGCTGTCGGCATACAGAGGCCTCATCTCGTCTCCACAGGGCGCGATAATCCTGACCGGCCCTGCCGGATGTGGAAAGACGACTACGATCTTCTCGTCTCTCTCGGAGCTGGCGGAGCGTTACAGCGAGAGTGTGAACATAAGCACCATTGAAGACCCGATTGAATACGTCGTCGAGAGCTTCTGCCAGACCCAGACAAACCCGGCCATGGGCCTCACATTCGCATCCGGCCTGAGGACCCTGCTGCGCCAGGATCCGAATATCATCCTCGTGGGAGAGATACGCGACGACGAGACTGCATCGATCGCCATGCAGGCCGCGATGTCCGGGCATCTGATATTCTCGACTGTTCACAGCACTCATGCCCTCGGCGTATTCTCGAGGCTTGTGGACATGGGCGTAGAGCCCTTCCTGGTGAGCTTCGCAATAACAGCCGTGCTGCATCAGAGGCTTGTCAGGAAGATCTGTCCGGCCTGCGCGGAAGAGGCGGAGCCTTCAGACGTTGAAAAGACAGAGCTCGGGAGGCACCGGATCTCCTGCTCGAAAGCTGTGAGGGCGAAGGGATGCAGTGAATGCAACGGCACAGGATATTCCGGAAGGACCGGTGTCTTCGAGCTTCTCGCCGTCTCGCCGCAGCTTCAGGATCTGCTTCACAGGAGGGCTCCGCTATCAGAGATGTACGCCCTGGCTAGGGCTGAGGGGCTTGTAAACCTGTGGGAGGACGGGCTTGCAAAAGCGGCGAAGGGCGTCACCACCTTCGACGAGATAGCCAGGGTCTGCCCGAAGCCTTTTTTCGACTGATATCCGGCCGGCCCTTAAAAGCAGCTGATTTCACTGACGCGCAGCGCTGCGGGGCCGGATACCCAGCCTGTTCATCTTCTTCGGGAGGGTGACATCGTCGATTATCACGTAACTGTCCTGCACATCTATCGAAGGGCCCTGCGCGTCTTCCGCGGCACTGTCATCTGCAGGCATTGCCGAACTGAACCGGGCCTCGTTCAGCTTTTCGCGATCTAACTGCAGGGCGGCCATCGCGCTGCGGGTCGTGATGTAGAGCTCTCCGTTCTCTCCGAAGGCGAATCCGTCACTGCCCAGATCTCCGACTGTATACTGCTCCTTCTGATTACCTGAAGCGGCGTCGAACACGAGCAGCTTTCCTTTCGAGCTGCCGCAGTAAAGCTTCCCGTCCGGACTGATCTGCGGCGGAGATGCCAGACCGCCGTCAATCGGCCTGTTCCATCTTTCCTTCCCGTATTTATCGATGCTGATGAGGTATCCCTCAGGATAGTTGGCCGTAGTAGTCGTCCCTATGTAGATATTGCCTTCCCTGTCGAAGACAGGAGGGCTGAAGAGTCTTGAGTGAGCTCCGTTGTCGAAGCTCTGAGCGTCCTTCTGCCTGTATTCCCACTTTTTCAGGCCCCTGGGCGCCAGCGCAACCAGAGAGTGCGCTCCGTGATAAGCGTAGACTGTTCCGTCAGGCCCTTCGGCAATGTTGCCCTTCGTATACATGTCCCACTGCGATATCTTATGGATGAATTTCTCGCTGCCGTCCTTTGGATTAAGAGCAATTACGGCAGGCGTCTCCACAAACTTCACTCCGAGAAAGCCGCCGAAGGACTTCTCTTTACTGTGATGAGATGCAGTCAGATAAACTGTGCCGTCTTTTCCGGCCATGACACGGTGATCGCCTCCGTAGGACCCGACTCCGTTATAGTGCCAGAGCTCTTTCCCGTCCTTGTATGCGCATAGCCTGAGGTTGGCGTCGCCTGTGCCGCTTCTGTCCGGATTGTCCGTTATGAAATAGATCTCGCCGTTCGGTCCGAACGCAGGCGGAGAATCGTGCCACGAGCTCCCGTGCGCCGGTATCGACTGTATCTCCCTGCCGTCTCTGTCGAGCACGACGACCCTGTCCCTCGTGCGAAGGCAGCTGTTGCCATTGCTGTCCGGAACGGGAGGCGTCGTGGCGTAATCTCTGTCGTATGTCCACTTCACCGAGCCGTCTGTGCCGTATGCCCTGATGTGCCAGTAGTTGTGATCGCTCGGACCTTTCGGCTCCACTGCCGCGAATATGCTTTTTGCCGCCGGATCATATACCACGTCTGAATTTACAGTCAGCTGCCGCTGCTCTCCCCACAGCGCATACTCCTTGATGGTCTCGCTGGCGAGCAGGTCCGGCCTTTTGCCGAAGAGCACTTCTCCAGCCTTCTTCCCGGATACTGAAGAAAATATCTTTTCAGCTCCGCCTCCGGAGATTTCTTTCTTCCCGGATCTGGAAAACTCTTCGGCAGGAGCCGCAGGCTCTTGGCGTGACAAGGAGTTTCCTGAAGCGGCCCGAGTGCTCTTGAGGGTTCCGCTGTTCCGGCTGTGAGTCGATATTCTGTCCATGGCCGACCTCTTTTCAGTCTTGGGATGAAGGATGATATCTCATGCTGAGTATAGCATCCGGCCGGAGCCATATCAATGATTGACTGGCAACATGCATTTTCACGGCGGTGAGCCGTTATCTGAAGATAGTGCCTTTTCCGGCCTGTGTATTGGATCCTCATGCCGTTTAATATGCTATAATCATTAATGACAATATCAGCTCGACGGGCTCAGGGGAATCATACAACACAAGGAAAGGCGGGGCATCCATGAATCACACTCTCTCAGCAGTTAAAGCCATCATCTGCATTATAATCTCTGCAGCTCTACTGTGTGGATGCGGTGGAGGAAGCGGAGGAGGCGGCGGAGTGAGCGGTGGAGGCGGATCTGACAGCGGCGCCGTTTCGCAGTCTTCCACGTCCGTGGGATGGGGAAATGTCCCGGTTCCCTCCGGGTATACGCCACTTCCTGTGACGCTGAGCGTCGACACGCTGACCGCTTCTCTGAAGTCCCAGTCCGGCGTGAGGGACTTTTCCGAGGCGTACCTGATGCTCGTGTATCACTCTCAGACCCCTTCCTCGACGGGAAACAAGGTTCCTGCCGAACTGACGCTCACGGCGTCGACAAAGGATGAACCGCTCAGTATTGGAGGAGACTATCTGAAGCTCATGCCCGACATCGTCCAGGGAACCGGCTCATACTCCGCTTCGACGGCCGGCAGCATTGCCCTCGCATCATCAAAGGATCCCGATGCGGAACAGCAGGCGCGTTTTGACCGCTATGAGAGAAACCATCTCGATCTGCTTCATCACAGCTTCGACCTGATAGGCGCCATGCAGAAGCAGGGCAGAGCGCCCGGCGCTCTCACGGCTGATGAGCTGAGAGAAAAGGGAAAGCTGGACTCAAGAGGCGTGGTCAAGGCCGATACTGTCGGGACGGCAAAGAATTTCTGGATTTACACTGCCTCTTCATCCACATTCCAGATCACTGCATGCACCTGCCGTGCCGTCGGCCAGAACTGCTACGTCTATACGAACAACAATGACAGCTCTTATTACAGCAACATGGATCAGTATGCCAGCCAGATAGCATCGTATTTCGACAGCACCGTGTATCCGGCCGTGCATCAGAACATAGGTTATGAATGGAGCCCGGGCATCGACGGTGATCCCAGGATATACATAGTCCTGTCAGTCGGAATAAACAACTCATACGTCAACTTCGCCGATGAATACAGGCAGTCGCAGCTTCCTGCCGGCGAAAGGTCAAATGAGTGCGAGGCCATCTATGCAGATCCGATGATGTTCTCAGGAACAGGCGAAGCGGCTGAGACCCAGCTTTCAGTGCTGCAGGCAGTGACCGGCCATGAGCTGACTCATATGGTGAGATTCAACATGAAATATATAGCCAGCTATGGAACCTCTCCCATTGCCTTTACCGAAATGGCAGGAGATACTGATTCTGATGAGACGCTCCATGAGGGAAGCGCAATCTATACGGAAAATGTGCTTCTGAACCGGGGAGTAACAAGCAACAGCAATGTTCTGGCTACAATGAGGGCCAGAAACCTCGAGCGCTATCTGCGCTCGACTTCCAAATCCACGATGACGTCTGCCGCATTCAACAAGCAGAACAACAGCGGTCTCGGAACATACGAGATGGGCTTCTTCATAGTCGAGTATCTCTATGAAAGGCTTGGCGCATCATCCATAAAGACGCTCAACCAGGCAGACGGGAAGCTTGGCCTGGACAGCCTCAGGGCGGCGTCGGGCGGCAGCAGCTTCAACGACATATTCGATATGCAGTCTCTTACAATACTGCTCTCAGGCATGGTCGGCGATCCCCTCTACACCCTGAAAGGCGCCGACCTGTCCGGCTCCACCAGCTATGGAGGCTACACTCTCCACGATGCCTGGAGCGCAGTGACAAATACGAATGATCTCTCGAACGGCGTGGATGTCAGCCAGGTGAGCACCAGCGCATCTTCTCTGAGCCTCTATGAGTGGTCTCCTATCTTCATCCGCCTGTATAAGCCGGCAGGAAAGACTCTCTCCATAAAGATAACCGGCTTTACCCCAGGAGGAGGAGCGGGCAATGTCAATGCCTATGCGTTCTATAAATAAGTGTCCCACCGGACCAGAGACATATACCGTCCAGAACCTTCCGCTTCCGGGAGGTTCTTTTCATCCACTGTTGAATTCCCCATATTGGGAATGCGATAATCACCTGCCGGAATACCTGTCTCCTTACTTCAATCGACGCGGCTTTTATCACACCAGGTGATACATAATTACAAAGACCGAGGAGAACACCATGAGATCGATTCTTCTTATCATATCAGCCATTGCTTTTATCTGGCTTCTTTCACCGCTGTCATGGGCTGAAGGCGGAAGCGCGCCTCTCGGCAGAGTGGCGGAGCTGTGGGGGAAAAAGGTGGTAAAGATCAAATTTGCGGATCCGTCAAAGGTCAAAAAGAAGGATATCTATTACATCTGCCGTGGAGACAAGGTAATAGGAAAGGTTGAAGTATACGAGCTGGGCAGGGAGACGATCTACGCGAACCTTCTCGAGAGCAACGCCGTGCCTGAGAGCGGCGATGTCATCAAGGCGGAGGGCGAGATGGTCCAGGCGAAGGCAATTGACATAGACAGCTATGACAAGATTGTCTTCCCCATATTCCTGAAGACCTGCGAGAACGCATCCGCTTTTGCAAATGCCATAACCAACTTCAACAACTCGATTGTGAACCGAAACGACCCGACTGCAATGGCAACTCTCAGGAAGGAGGTCAGCCAGGCAGGCTCAGATGGGTGGTGGCGCTTCATGAGACTGTTTCAGAGCACATTCACATCTCCTGAGATGAAAAAGACATTCACCGACGGCTCGGCGTTCATCACTGAGTCGATGACCACCCTGAAGGCGATGAAGCCGCCTGAGGCCGTCGAGAGCCCGCACAGGAGGCTGATCAGCCTTCTGAGCCAGATGCAGGTCGTATTCACGGCGTTCAAGGACATACCGACGGGCCAGGACAATTACTCGCTGAACTATATGGCGACTGTGGGCAACAGATTCTTTGCCGGCGACATGAAGGGATACACGAAGAACGTCATTATGCTCTGCGCGCAGACAGTCAACGAGTATTTCGAGGTATTTCCCGAGTGGAAGACGAGGGACTCGAAGGGGAGCATGAAAAAGGTCATATAGGCGTGGACGCCTCAATTCGCATGAACGCAATGATTACAGGAGGAAACGATGCTGTCATATATGAGATTCGCGCTGGCTTTTTTATCTGCGGCGATGCTGCTGACAATCCTCACCGCGCCTGCACAGGCCGAAGAGAAAGGCGCCTCACCTGACTT